>ENA-UERY01000196-UERY01000196.1-human-gut-metagenome-genome-assembly--contig:-NODE-196-length-55615-cov-215.697702_pt1 | contig 55615 bp, 46 predicted proteins | sample MGYA00242989_ERZ507990 | MGnify/ENA primary metagenome ERZ507990 (study PRJEB26167, sample SAMN06115529) | human gut metagenome | host: Homo sapiens | place: China:Fujian | collected 2015-08-26...
ACAAGGGCTTCATCTTCTTCGGACTTATCAATGTCGAGGGTGAACCTATGGTTATTGAGTACAACTGCCGAATGGGCGATCCAGAAACCGAAACCGTAATGTTGCGTCTGAAGAGCGATATCGTCGACTTGTTTGAAGGTGTTGCAGAGGGTAACCTTGATAAGCGCGACATTGAGTTTGATGAGCGTGCTGCAGTATGTGTAATGCTTGTAAGTGGCGGCTATCCGCAGACTTATGCAAAGGGCTACGAGATAACCGGTCTTGATAAGGTTGAAGATTCTGTTGTCTTCCATGCAGGCACAAAGATGCAAAACGGCAAGGTTGTGACAAACGGTGGACGTGTTATTGCTGTCAGTTCTTATGGCAAGGACAAGTCAGAGGCTTTGCAGAACTCATTCACTCAAGCACAGAAGATAGAGTTTACGGACAAGTATTTCCGTAGAGACATCGGTCAGGATTTATAATTCTCATTAGATTTGAACGTTAAAAGATTTCAAAATAAGGTTGCAGAGAGTCGCATTGCGCTCCCTGCAACCGCTGTTTATGTACTAACCATGTGTGCACTGTCAGGTATGTTTGGCGGTGGCAGGTGGTTGCAGGTGGCCTTGCTTGGTTTTGCAGGTTACCTAATGTTCCAGTTGAATAATGTGAACGCCCTGATTCGTATATTCAGCCGCATGGTTTCATGCTCGTATCTTGTACTTATGACCATGGCGTTCTTTCTTTTTGAAGATATTGCGAATAGCATTATTTCTGTTCTTGCCATCGCTTTTTACATTTTCTTCTTCAGTATTTATCAGGAGGGGAGGGCTGTTGGCAGAATTTTCTATGCCTTTGCGATATTGGGAACAATGAGTGTTATATTTGTTCAAACCTTATATTTTGTGCCGATTATATGGGTTTTGTTATTCACTAACATTATGGCAGGTAATGTGCGCATGATTGTGGCTTCACTCTTAGGACTAATATTGCCCTATTGGTTCGTCGGTGCCTACGGAGTGTTTTCAGGTAATGCATTACTGATAGTACCACATTTTGAAGCCTTACTTGAATTTGGACCATTAGCCGACTGGCAAGTAGTGAGCCGTGCAGAGATATTTACCCTGTGTTTTGTTGCGCTGCTTTCCATTACAGGTATGATACATTTCCGCTTGAACAACTATAAGGACAAGATCCGCACGCGTATGCTGTTCGAGATATTCTCGGTTATGAATCTTTGTTTGATGGTGTTTATTGCGCTTCAACCCAATCTGATAGAGCCTCTCTTGACATTGTTGATTGTCAATACTGCTCCAATGATAGCACATTATATTGCGCTCACGAACACAAAGGTTACAAATGTTTCATTCTACATAATCATATTAATAACCCTTGGCATAACAATAGGCAACGTATGGACACTCTTTTAAATTTTCTTATAGACTGGGGATATTGGGGAATGTTAGTTGCATCGTTCTTAGCGGGTAGTTTTTTCCCATTCAGTAGTGAGGCTGTTATGCTCGCATTGCAAGCAGCAGGTCTTGAGCCGCTTTCGCTCGTGATATATGCAACAATCGGCAATGCGTTAGGATCTTACTTCAACTATGGGGTAGGACGATTAGGTAAACTCGAATGGATTGAAAAATATTTGCACGTTAGCGCAGAGAGCCTGAAGAAGGCGGAACGCTTCATGGGTGGTAGAGGTGCATTCATGGGTATATTTGCATTTCTTCCGATTCTTGGAAGTGCCATAACTATTATGCTTGGACTAATGAAGGCAAACATACCTATCGCTTTTACGACAATAGCCGTAGGAAAACTCTTACGATACGTAATACTTGCCTTTGGTGGTACATTCTTATTCTAAAATGTGGAGCTATGAATTCATAGCTCCACATTTTGGACATTCTCCCTTTTTATGTAGCTTTGCTCCACAATTACCACATACGTATTTAAAGTAGTTGTTGCGTGCGTATACTCTTAATGCATAATATATATATGCAACCAATATTACATATCCTATATAATATAATGTGGTAATGCTGAATATTATATAGTTGGCAGCGCAGACTGCTGCCAATCGGCAGAGGTATAGTGTGGCAGCTGTTGGCGAAAGCTTATGATAGACATCATCAATGGTGGCGATGAGGATTATCATCATTGACCATACCGATATCAAGAACACAGCGAGTATTGGCGACAAGGCAAATGGGTTCAGCGTGGGATGGAAGTAGAAGTAATGCCATGTGTCGGGTGCAAAGAGCTGAATACTCGAATAAACCGTAGCTGCAGCAGCTACGGTTATTGCCAACAGGGTAGGATAGAACGAGTCGATATCGTCGAAATGTACTACCTTTACTTTGCGACGTTGCAGGCGATACACAACATAGCCTCCTGCTATCAAACTGATAATGATGAGGAATATGAGCAGGTGTACGTCGGAGAACGTCAGTATGAACTGTGATATGGGGTCGTCGGGTACCACCGACTTTAGTAATTCGCTCTCGTGTATCCAGCCAAATTCGTATTGATCGCTTGCTATTTCAATCCAAACCGAGTCTATTGGGTCGTCTTTCAGTATCTTTATGTCAGCCACCACGATGTGCGAATTCTTCTTTATTGCGAATGAGTCGGTTTCCATATTGCTCAGCATCTCCTCTGGTTGTTGCTTGAGCAGATATATGGAGTCTTTCCTCACAACGAAGTTATAGTTCTGTGCATAGTGGTGAGTCTTGTAAAATTCGTAGTTGAAGTTCTGCATCTCGCTTACACTGTCGAGATTATATCCTGCCACTTCATGTGTCTGCGTAGAGGATGACGCAGTCGAAGGCAGAACTTTACCATTCGGATTAGAATGGTAACACCCTACCAACGCCATCGTTGTTATCAGTAATGATATGAATTTTACAAATCTGTGCATTAACTAATTCCTTTTCAATTAAGATTGTTACTATTCTGCGTAAACCTCCATCTGACATTTTGCACAATTGAATGCAAGGCGCACACGTATGCCGTTCTTTGCTTCAAGATGTAGTGGCTCATGCCATGTGGGACGTTTGCCACCATTCTTCACGCAATAGCCCAAGGCGTAACGCAGACAGTAGCGACACGTCATAAGCGGAGGTACGGCAGAGGGGGCCGTAGTGCTACCTGCCTTGTAGTCAGAGTTCAACTCGAAAGCCTTTGGTGCGTTCTTTACGCCATGTGCTTCATAATAGTTTTGTGCTGTTGTGTTTGCTACATTTGCGATATTTATTGTGTCTGCATAAACTGTATTGTTTGCGTTTACGCTATTAGTTACAGTCTCACCAACCGCTTGCTTATCAGTATGGTTAGCGACTGGAGTGTTCTCCAATGCTTCGAGTAATTCTCTGCGTACCGCAGCGAGACGGCTTGACGGAATGAAGAATTCATCAGCCGAGTTGTTGATACTGATTTCATTAGCAGTCCAAACTGTATTGCCGAGTTTCTCGAGCTGTTTCACAATATTGTCATGCTGCGACTTCTGAGCCTTTTCTGGAGTTTCGTTGAGCACTATATTTGCGCTGCGTCCGCATTCGTCTGTGGCTGTAAACGTAAGTTTGCCGTCTACAACATCCACGACGAATCTTACCTGCAACTTGCGTATAGCTGTCTTGCCCTGCATGGCACGCTCAAACTCGATGTCGTTATTGCGATAGAGCGCCATGCCCGGCTCCAGATTCTTAGGCATAGTGAGAGGGTAGAGGCGGTTGTTTTCCACGCGGTTTACGCGGAAACCTTCCAACTTCTTCTGTCTGTTGAAGAAGCACAGACCGTCGCCGTTGGCGAACATTGCAGTACCTGCCACATTGAACGACCCACGGCGAATTTCCTTGACATACCCCACATATTCGCCCATAGCCTTCGGTGTGTTGAACGACGAGATATCCTTCTGTCGTCCGTTGAAGAAGTAGTGCGTAAATCCGCGGTTGAATGTCTTCTCCAAAGCAGGAGTGAATGTGTAGGTACACCGACCATACGACGAACGGCAATACTTGCCTGTATGCTTTGCGATGTAAGCGTTTAGTGCCTCGCTATATGTAGCCACCACATTCTTCACGTAGTTGGCATCCTTCAGTCTGCCTTCAACTTTCAGTGAGCAGACACCTGCTTCGAGCAGATCACCCAGTCGGTCGAGCTGGCACATATCCTTAAGCGAAAGCAGATAGCTATCCTCGATGAGAGTCTCGCCGTCACTATCTTTCAGGTCGAATGCCATGCGGCAGAATTGCGCGCACTCGCCTCTGTTGGCACTGCGGTTGAAGAAATACTGCGAAGCATAGCACGCACCCGAATAGCTCACGCACAACGCTCCATGCACGAACGCCTCAAGCTCCACATCAGGATGCGCCTTGTGTATATCCGTAATCTCCTCTAACGACAACTCACGAGCCAATACCACACGCTCGAAGCCGTTCTCCTTCAGCCACTTCACCTTGTCGGCAGAGCGGTTGTCGGTCTGCGTAGAAGCGTGCAGAGCCGGCATACGGTAGCCGCGCGCTACATATTCGGCCTTCAACTTCTTGTAGATTTCGAGTACAGCCATATCCTGCACCAGTATTGCGTCAACGCCCATCTCTACAAGCTGTTTCAACAGATGCTCCAAGGCAGCCAGTTCTTTCTCGTAGACGATAGTGTTCACTGTGACGTATACCGCCGCACCGAACTGATGCGCATATCGGGTTAGTTCGGCAATATCATCCGTGCTGTTACCGGCAGTCTGGCGAGCACCGAACTGGGCTGCTCCGATATATACGGCATCAGCACCATGGTCGATGGCTGCGATGCCGCATTCGAGGTTCTTGGCAGGCGCCAAGAGTTCTATCTTTCTTAATCCGTTACTCATAGCAAATAGTAGTTTATCCAGTTGTTGAACAGCAGATTGGCGTGCGCACGCCAAGTCACGTTAGGCTTGTTCGCTGGATTGTCGTCAATATAATAGTTCTGCGGCACATCCACATCATCGCGCTTGTCCTTGTCGCGACGATACTCCTTGTCGAGCGTGTACGGCTCATACTCCATGTGTCCGGTTATGAATATCTGTCTGCCGTTGTGCGCATATACGATGCTCGTTCCACTCTCCGCCGACTCGGCTACGATGTCCAATTCCGAGTGTATGCGTATCTCCTCCGCGCGCACCTCGGTATGGCGACTGTGCGGCATATTGAACGTGTCGTCGAAACCGCGGAACAGAGGCAGGGTAGGGTTCATCACTTTCTGACGAAAGATACCGAACTTCTTCGTAGGCAACAGGTGCTTCTGCACTCCGTAGTGATAGTAGAGTCCGGCTTGTGCCGCCCAGCAGATGTAGAGCGTGCTTTTCACGTTGGTGTCAGCCCAAACGAATATCTCCGAAAGCTCCTTCCAGTAACTAACGTCCTCAAACTCAAGATGCTCAATCGGCGCGCCCGTCACGATAAATCCGTCGAACTTCTCATCTTTTAGTTCGTCGAAATAGGTGTAGAAACGCTCCATGTGTTCTGGTGAAGCATGTTTTGGCGTGTGTGTTCTCAACTTCATTAGCGTCAACTCTATGTTGAGCGGCGAGTAGGAGAGTACCCTTGCAAAATCGGTTTCTGTAGTCTCTTTTATCGGCATGATGTTGAGAAGAGCTATCCTCAGTTTGCGTGTGCTCCTGTCCTCTGTCTGAGCACCATTCTCTATAAATATGTTTTCTTCTTTCAGACTCTTTATAGCAGGAAGTCCGTCCGGTAATATTAATGACATATATACTGATTTGTTTATTCTATGCAAAATTACTGAAAATATTGTGCATTGTAGCATTACAACCATGTTTTTTGCAGTGTAAATGCTAAATACATGGCATCGTGCAGCGTTCGCCGCCTGATCGGATCGCGTTCGGAGTCTGATTGGATTGCGTACGCCGTCCGATTAGATTGCGTACGATGAACGGTTGTAAAACATCAAGTTGATGAACTCAAAAGTTTAGTGTGAGCTACCGAAAAGTTTAGGTTGACCTGCTTAAAACATCACGCTAAGAGCCATGAACATCAATAATATTGTAAGATAATAGTTGCAGTTGGAACATTTTTTTCAAACATTTAATTAAAATGCAATATACTTTGCTCGTAATATGCGCGATTTTGCGTATCTTTGCAACTTAAATATAGAAAATATAAAAACACATATAAACATGTCGAACAAATTTGTTGAACACAAAGGTTTCAATCTCGTTGAAACAAACAAAGAGATTTTAGACAAGTGGATGAAGCTTGATGTCTTCCACAAGTCTATCGATGAGCGCGAAGGCTGTCCGCAATTTATCTTCTTCGAAGGTCCTCCTTCGGCGAACGGACATCCGGGCATCCACCATGTGCTTGCCCGTGCAATTAAGGATACCTTCAACCGCTATAAGACAATGAACGGTTTTCAGGTGCCACGCAAGGCAGGTTGGGATACCCATGGTCTTCCCGTTGAGCTTGGCGTAGAGAAGGAGCTTGGCATTACAAAGAAGGATATTGACAACAAGGATTCGGAGAAGTATATCTCTACAGAGGAGTACAACCACAAGTGCCGCGAGAACGTCATGATGTTCACAGCCGAGTGGCGCAAGCTTACTGAGGAGATGGGATACTTTGTAGACCTCGACAATCCGTACATCACATACGACAATAAATACATAGAGACTCTGTGGTGGCTTCTGAAGCAGCTCTACAACAAGGGCCTGCTCTTCAAGGGTTACACTATCCAGCCGTATTCTCCGGGTGCAGGCACAGGTCTTAGCTCTCACGAGCTTAATCAGCCTGGTTGCTACCGCGACGTTAAGGACTTGACCGTAACCGCTCAGTTCCTCATTAAGGATCCGAAGGCAGAGTGGACAAAGTGGGGTAAGCCTTACTTCGTAGCTTGGACAACCACTCCATGGACATTGCCTTCAAACGTGGCTCTCTGCGTTGGTCCGAAGATCGACTACGTGGCAGTTGAGACATATAACCTCTATAGCGGCGAGCCTGCAACACTTGTTATGGCAGAGAACCTCGTCAAGTCGTACCTCAAGGCTGACCAGGAGTGCACAGAGGGCGAGTTGCTGCCGTTCGACAAGGAGAAAAAACTCTGCCCGTGGCGCATCGTCGACCGCATGAAGGGTACTGAGCTCGAGGGCTTACACTACGCTCAGCTCATGCCGTGGGTTAAGCCGTGCGAGAAGGTTGACGACCAAGCTCCGGCTTTCGTTCTCGACTATGCTGCCGCTCATGCCGACAAGGTGTTCGCTTCAGAAGACGGCCGCGACAAGTTCGTTGAGATGGAGAGCGAGGCTTTCCGCGTAATCCTCGGCGACTATGTTACTACAGACGATGGTACGGGTATCGTACATATCGCTCCGACATTCGGTGCTGACGATGCCAAGGTGGCTAAGGATGCTAACATTCCGGCTCTCTACCTTATTAATAAGAAGGGCGAGACACGCCCGATGGTAGACCTCCAGGGTAAGTTCTACGCTATTGAGGACCTTGACAACAACTTCCTGAACGCTTGCGTTGACAAGGCGCTCTATGCTCATCACGCTGGCGACTACGTTAAGAACGCTTACGATCCGAAGTTCAACGTCGACGGCGTTTGGGACAAGGCGGCTTCCGACAAGGCTGAGGACCTCAACGTGGTGCTCTGCATGGAACTGAAGCAGGAGGGCAAGGCTTTCCGCACAGAGAAGCACGTGCACAACTATCCGCATTGCTGGCGTACCGACAAGCCGATTCTCTACTATCCGCTTGATAGCTGGTTCATCAAGGACACAGCTTGCAAGGAGCGCATGGTTGAACTCAATAAGACTATCAACTGGCAGCCGGAATCAACCGGTTCGGGCCGCTTCGGCAACTGGCTCGAGAACCTCAACGACTGGAACCTTTCGCGTTCACGCTTCTGGGGCACTCCGCTTCCTATCTGGCGCGACGACAAGCGCGGCGAGAAGTGCATCGGTTCGCTCGCAGAGCTTTATGTAGAAATCGAGAAAGCTGTAACTGCTGGCGTTATGGCATCTAACCCGCTTAAGGACAAAGGCTTCGTACCGGGCGACTACTCTAAGGAGAACTACGACCGCGTAGACCTCCACCGTCCGTATGTAGACAATATCGTACTCGTTAACGACGAGGGTCAGCCGATGCACCGCGAGAGCGACCTCATCGACGTTTGGTTCGACTCTGGTTCTATGCCTTACGCACAGCTCCACTATCCGTTTGAGGGCGAGATGGCTCGTGGCACAGAGGACGATCGCAAGGCTCTTGTAAACAGCAACTACGAAGGCGTGGCTATACCGCCAAAGTTCTTCCCAGCTGACTTCATCAACGAGGGCGTTGACCAAACACGTGGCTGGTTCTTCACATTGCATGCTATCGCTACAATGGTGTTCGACTCGGTTGCGTTCAAGAACGTAATATCATCAGGTCTTGTGCTCGACGCAAAGGGCAACAAGATGTCTAAACACTTGGGCAACGCTGTCAATCCGTTCGACCAGATAGAGGAGTACGGTGCTGACGCTGTTCGCTTCTACATGATGACTAACTCTGAGCCTTGGGACAACCTCAAGTACGACCCGAAGGGTGTTGACGAGGTGCGTCGCAAGTTCTTCGGCACATTATATAATACTTACTCATTCTTCAGCGGCTATGCCAACGTTGACGAGTTCGACGCTAAGGCTGAGCTTGTTCCGGTTGCAGAGCGTCCGGAGATTGACCGTTGGGTGCTCTCTGTACTCAACACTCTCGTGAAGAATGTAACAAAGGAGATGGAGGACTACGACCCGACACGCGCCGGTCGTCTCATCATCGACTTCGTGAACAACGACCTCAGCAACTGGTACGTTCGTCTTAACCGCAAACGTTTCTGGGGTACAGACATGTCTAAGGACAAGTTGGCTGCTTATCAGACTCTCTATGCTTGTCTTAAGACCGTGGCTAAATTGCTCGCTCCGTTCGCTCCGTTCTTTGCTGATCAGCTCTACTGCGACCTCGGCGTAAACGAGCTTGAGGGCACAGAGTCGGTTCACTTAGCTAAGTTCCCTGTAGCCGATGAGAGTCTCATCGACAGCGAACTTGAAAGCCGCATGGGTATGGCACAGACCATCACTTCTATGATTCACGCTCTGCGCAAGAAGGTGAACATCGCTGTGCGTCAGCCGCTGCAGGCTATCATGGTTCCGGCAGCAAGCGAGGAGCAGCGCCGCCACATCGAGGCTGTGAAGGATCTTATTCTTAGCGAGGTAAACGTGAAGGAACTCCGCTTCGTTGAGGGCAACGGCGTTCTCGTGAAGAAGGTGAAGTGCAACTTCCGCACAATGGGTAAGAAGTTCGGCAAGCTCATGAAGGGCATCGCAGCAGCTGTTTCTGCGTTCGATCAGGAGCAGATTGCACTCTTCGAGAACAACGGCAGCATCGTTGTGAACGTTGAGGGTCAGGACGTAACCGTCGAGGTGGCTGACGTAGAGATTATCTCTGAGGATATCCCAGGCTGGCTTGTAAGCAACGAGGGCAACCTGACAGTTGCTCTTGAGATTGAGCTTACCGACGAACTCCGCAACGAGGGTATGGCTCGCGAGCTTATCTCACGCATTCAGAATATCCGCAAGGAGTCGGGTCTTGAGATTACAGACCGTATTCATGTAACAGTTTCGCCTAACGAGCGCATAGGAAACGCTATCGCAGGTTATGCTGATTACATAAAGTCGCAGGTTCTTGCTCTTAATATTAACGTAGCTGAAAACGACGGCGTAGAGGTTGAAATCGACGATTTCAAGCTGAACGTAAAAATCGTTAAGAACTAATGATAATCAACGCATGAGGGCGTGTTGCACAAGCACGCCCTCACTTTACTTTTAAATAACTACATTTTCAATCTTACTAAACCCTATCAATCATGGCAGAAAAGACACGTTACTCGGATGAGGAACTTGAAGAGTTCCGCGAGATAATTAACGAAAAGTTGCGCCTTGCTCGTCGCGATTTTAATTCGATGATGGAGCAGCTGCGTAATACAGATGGCAATGGCATAGAAGATACATCTCCTACATACAAAGCTCTCGAAGAAGGTAGTGCATCGCAATCAAAAGAAGAGATTGCACAGATGGCTAATCGTCAGCAAAAGTTCATCCAGGGACTGGAGGCTGCTTTGGTGCGTGTGGAGAATAAGACTTATGGTATTGACCGTATGACAGGCGAACTCATTCCAAAGGAACGTCTTCGCGTTGTACCCCATGCTACACTTAGTGTCGCATCAAAGAATGCACGTAAAAAGTAGTAGTCGCTACCAATTGTGAGTGTATCAAGACTGTATATATAATAACGTATGCAAGGACTTGGTACACTCCCATATTTTTAATAATCAATGATACGGAACAACAAAACATTTAAAGCATGGATAGCAATAGCTATTGTTATAGCTATACTGCTTATCGACCAAATAATAAAAATTGAAGTGAAGACCAATATGACACTCGGCGAGGCTAAGCGAGTGACAGATTGGTTCTATATCGAATTCATAGAAAACAACGGAATGGCTTATGGAATGAAATTCATAAACAAACTCGTACTCAGCCTCTTCCGTCTCTTTGCTATAGGCTTTATTGGTTACTATCTTGCTAAGATAATCAAGAAAAATGAGGCACCTATCGGATACATCGTATTAATTGCGATGGTGCTTGCAGGTGCTGCTGGCAACTTAATCGACTGTCTGTTTTATGGCTTGATATTCGATGCTTCAACACCATTCACAGTCTCGCAGTTTGTTCCGTTTGGTGAGGGATATTCTACATTCCTTCATGGTAAAGTTGTAGATATGTTCTACTTCCCAATCATTCAGACCACATGGCCAGAGTGGATGCCTTATGTCGGAGGTTCTGAATATGTATTCTTCTCCCCCGTATTCAACTTCGCTGATGCATGTATCAGCGTTGGTGTAGTTACTTTGTTACTATTCTATAGAAAACAGTTGGAAGTTTTGTTTTCTAACAAATAATATATATACATAATGCAAAGAGTTATATATTGTGCCATTGTTATAATGTCCGTATTGGGCATCATCAGCTGCAAACCAGGAATACCCCGCAAGTATCTTCAGCCCAACAAAATGGCTGATATCATATACGATTACCACATTGCTGAGGGTATTCAAAGCGTTAATACAACAGGCGACACTATAGCTATGCGCGCTTATCAAGCATATATTCTAAAGAAACACCGGGTTAGTCAGGCTGACTTTGATTCGTCTTTAGTTTACTATACTCGTCACACAAAGTTGCTTGAAGATGTGTACGATAAAGTGGCGGAGCGACTCAATAACGAATCGGCTATATATGGTGGTTCGCAGCTGAGCATAGGTGATGAGATTATAAACAACTCAGACACAACGAACGTGTGGCAGTCGTCACCAATCGTTATTCTATCACCATACTTAGCCTTTAATCGTAAGACATTCGAGATAAAAGCTGATACTTCCTACCATGAAGGCGATAGAATATTCCTCGATTTCGACACGAAGTTTATCTATCAAGATGGAATGCGAGACGGTGTTGCATTACTTGCGGTAACATATAGCAACGATTCGGTAGAGGTGATAAGCAATTCGCTTATGTCAAGCACCCACTATCATTTGCAGATAAATAATACAGGACGTTTAAAGATAAAGAGCATAAAGGGTTTCTTCTTGCACAATAATACGCAGAACCAAAACTTGACATCAAAGACAACGTTGAAGATGTTGCTTATTACGAACATCAAGTTGATACGTATGCATACAAAGCGTGCAGAGCAATCGAACGGCAACAAAGTAGACTCGCTAAAAACAACTAATGATAGCAGTCTCATTCTGCAATCAAAGAAACCATTAATGCTTAAACAAAAGCAATAATCCTTAAAGCAATGAGTAATCTATATGCAGCCCATCACATTGTTAGTGATGACAATTCCATAGCAAATGGAGTGGTGGAGATAGAGGATGGCGTTGTGAAGAGAGTGTTCCACCTCGAAAAAGAGATTGCGTTTACTATCTGGCTTGGCGGAACAATCATTATTAAGAAAACAGCTGTTGGCTTGCAGGCTTTTAAAGACAATAATATATTAATATAATAACAAATTAAAAATTTTAAAGATTATGTTAAGCGTAAACGAATTAGAAGATCGACTTATCGATTTGGCATTTGCAGAAGACATAGGTGATGGTGACCACACTACATTGTGTTGCATTCCAGAGAACGCAATGGGCAAGTCGCATCTTCTTATCAAAGAGGATGGTATTCTTGCTGGCGTAGAACTGGCAAAACGTGTGTTTGCAAAGTTCGATCCTACAATGCAGGTGGAAGTGCTCATCAACGATGGCACACCGGTAAAGAAGGGTGACATTGCGATGGTTGTTACTGCTAAGGTTCGTTCTCTGCTACAAACAGAGCGTCTCATGCTGAACATCATGCAGCGTATGAGTGGTATTGCAACAATGACAAACAAATATGTTGAACGTCTGAAGGGCACAAAAACTCACGTGCTTGACACACGCAAGACAACTCCAGGCTTGCGTATGCTTGAAAAGCAGGCTGTGAAGATTGGTGGAGGCATGAACCATCGTATCGGTTTGTTCGACATGATTCTCTTGAAGGATAATCATATTGACTTCTGTGGTGGTATCACCAATGCAATTACTCGTTGCCATGAATATCTTAAGGAGAAAGGTCTCGACCTGAAGATTGAGATTGAGGTGCGCAACTTTGATGAGCTTGCAGAGGCAATGAACTGCGGTGGCATTAATCGTATCATGCTCGACAACTTCTCTGTTGCAGATACAAAGAAGGCTGTAGATATTGTAGGTGGTAAGTTCGAGACTGAGTCGAGTGGTGGTATCACATTCGACACAATTCGCGACTATGCAGAGTGTGGTGTCGACTTCATCTCTGTTGGCGCTCTTACCCACTCGGTTAAGGGACTTGATATGAGCTTCAAGGCTTGCGAATAAAATTAGCTTAGCCTATGAAATCATTAATTCTTTCAGCAGCAATGCTCCTTGCTTCAAGCGGAGCATTCGCTTGCTCTAACCTTATTGTAGGTAAGAAGGCGAGTGTTGACGGTTCGGTCATGGTGTCTTATAATGCTGACGATTACGGTATGTTCGGTCATCTTTGCCATTATCCGGCAGGCACTCACCCAAAGGGCTCAATGCGCCAGATTTACGATTGGGATTCTGGCGTGTATCATGGAGAAATTGAGGAAGCGCCAGTTACTTATAACGTTATAGGTAATATCAACGAGTTTCAGCTTTCAATCGGCGAGACCACGTATGGCGGTCGTGAGGAGATGGTCGATTCAACCGGAATTCTTGATTACGGATCGCTTATTTACGTAACTTTGCAACGCGCAAAGACTGCACGTGAGGCAATCAGCGTAATGACATCGCTTGTAGAGAAATATGGTTATAACTCAGAAGGTGAGACTTTCTCTATCTGCGACCCCAACGAGGCTTGGATTATGGAGATGCAGGGTACAGGTGCTGGTTCTAAAGGCGTTGTTTGGGTGGCTCTGCGCATACCAGATGATGCTATTTGCGCTCATGCCAACCAAAGCCGTATTGGCAAGTTCAACATGAGGGACAAGAAGAACGTGCTTTACTCAAAGAACGTAATTTCTTACGCCCGTAAGATGGGATGGTTCAATGGTAAGGATTCTGAGTTCTCGTGGAAGAATACATACGCATTTCCAGACTTCTCTGGTCGTCGTTTCTGCGACGCACGTGTTTGGAGCTTCTTCAATCACTATGCTGACGACTTCGACCGCTATTTGCCTTGGGCTTTAGGTAAGGATAAGGATGCAGAGGACATGCCTTTGTGGATTGTCCCTAACCGTAAGCTTTCTGTGGCTGATGTAGAGAACGGCATGCGCGACCATTATGAAGGTACAGCTCTTGCACTCGACACAACAAGCATCGGTGGCGGTATCTATGAGATGCCTTATCGCCCGACTCCTTTGACTTTCACCGTTGATGGCAAGCAGTATTTCAATGAGCGTCCTATCTCTACGCAGCAGACTGCTTTCACATTTGTGTCGCAGTTGCGTTCATGGTTGCCACGTGAAATCGGTGGCGTATTATGGTTCGGCAATGACGATGCAAACATGGTAGCGTATACACCTGTATATTGCGGCAATACTGTTCAGCCTGCATGCTACAACACGAAGGGTGCTGATGCTGTTACATTCAGTTCTGACAACGCTTTCTGGCTTTGCAACATGGTGAGCAACATGGTTTATCCGCGCTATTCGCAGTTGTTTCCGGAACTTAAGGCTGTTCGCGATTCGCTCGAAACAAGCTATTTCGCAAATCAGGCTTCAATAGAGAAGCAGGCTGCCGACTTGTATCAGACAGATAAGGCTGCAGCTTTGAAACTCCTGAACAACTACAGCAATACAAAGGCTGATGAGATGCTTGCCAGCTGGAAGCATCTTGCTACACGTATCATTGTCAAGTACAACGACATGGCTGTAAAGAAGGAGAAAGACGGCAAGTTGCTCCAGTCTGTAACACGTCCAGGGTATCCGATAAGTTTCGGACGTAAGCTCGTAAAAGAAACCGGTGATTGGTATGCAGTTCCAGTTGAAAAGAAATAATCGATAATAGAACAACAAAAAAGGATAATTATGATTGCTGTAATATTTAAACAGCGTACCATAATTATCCTTTTTCATTGTATGGAGAAGCATGTTGCTATGCTTCAATGTTGTATGCGTTTACTTGTACAAATAGCGCTTAATACTCTTCTTCGGGGTCTTCTCAAACTCTTCCTTTACAATCTCAATTGCAGCAAGTCGACAATAAGGAGGCTGTGAAGCATTGAGCTCCTGGCGGTTCTCCTCCATGATGTTCTCAAGGTCGGAGTCGTTGAGCTGCATTGTAGCAGCCTCGTCGAAGTCGGGATAAACAAGGCCAACAAGTTTCTCGCCACGTTGAACGACAATGCACTCGTTAACCATATTCAGCGAGTTGAGCTTATCCTCTATCTCTTCAGGATAGATATTCTGACCTGATGCGCCCAGAAGCATATTCTTTGAACGTCCCTTAATAAATACATTGCCATCAGCATCCATAAGACCGAGGTCTCCTGTATGATACCAACCTTCTGCGTCGAGTGTCTGTGCTGTAGCCTCTTCGTTCTTGAAGTATCCGAGCATTACGTTAAGACCACGAGCAAGAATCTCGCCAGGTACATTCTGCGGATCCGGGCTGTCAATCTTAACCTCCATGTGTACAACGGGCTTGCCGCACGAACCTGCAACAAAGTCGTGACAATCTGCATAGCATATAATAGGAGCACACTCGGTAGCTCCGTAACCAACAGTATACGGGAATTCAATACGCTGCAAGAACTGCTCTACTTCCTGGTTGAAAGCAGCACCGCCAACGATAATCTCATAGAACTTGCCACCGAACGCATTTACTACCTGCTCGCGAATCTTCTCGAAGACCTTCTTGTTTACGAACGGCATGTTGAGCAACAGACGCATGCGATTTGTCTGAAGCTTAGGCAGCACCTTTTTGCGGATAATCTTCTCGATAACCAAGGGTACAGCAATGATGATTGCCGGTTTTACTTCTGCGAATGCTGCAGCAATGATAGCCGGAGAAGGAACGCGTGTAAGGTAGAACACGTGACAGCCGAAGAGGAATTCGAAGAGGAATTCAAACGCCATGCCATACATGTGCGCCATAGGGAGAATACTGATGACATTATCGCCCTTCTTAATGTGCTTGGCTACGGCAGTCATAGCAAAGTCGTAGTTGCTCCACATTGCGCGGTACGGAATCATAACACCCTTAGAGAAACCGGTAGTGCCAGAAGTGTAGTTGATAAGCGCCAACTCCTCTGGGCTTTGCTCTCTGTAATAGTGTACGTGCTCTTTACGGAAGAACTTAGGATATTTCTCACCGAACATAGCGTTAAGATGTTCGCGAGCATAAGTAAGCTTATCAGTACGAGACACTACGAGCGAATAGTCGGGGATGTAGATAATGCCTTCAAGGTCGGGCATCTTTGTTTGGTCGATGATTGTAGCAACATAGTCACCAACGAAGAGCAACTTTGCTTCACTATGGTTTACAATGTTGTGAATCTGATCGGCTGTGAACTCATGAAGAATAGGTACAGCTACAGCGCCGTAGGTAAGTGTTGCGAGGAAAGCTACAGCCCAATTGGAGCTATTACGTCCGCAGAGCGCAATTTTGTCACCACGCAGCACACCACTACTTTCAAACATAATGTGGAGCTTTTCAATCTTGCGAGCTACATCATGATACTGTAAAGTTGCGCCTTTAAAATCGGTAAGAGCATCCTTGTCCCAATTGTTGACGATGCTCTTTTCTATAAGTTCGTTAAAACTTGGTATTTCAATCATTTGCACAATAATAAAAAGTTTGTGCAAAGGTACATACTTATTTGCACAATGCCAAAAGTTATGTGCAATATTTTACGCATTAGTGCAAATAAGCTATGTTTTTATCGTTTCTTATACTTATTGAAGCAGCAGATTATTAATAGTCATCATCCGCTACGTCCTCTGCTTCAAGGTTGAGATCTTCTTCTGTTTCAAATGTAGTACGATAGCTCTCCTCTGTTAATTTGTCCTCATCGAAGTCGTCATCGTCGTCATCATCATAAGAGTTTTCACTTGGATTCTCATCTTCAAAATCTTCGTCATAGTTGTCACCAAATCCATTGTTCATAGAGTCGTTATCGTCATCATACTTATGGTGATTTTCTACTTTTGGTTTTGCCTTTGCAAAAATAGCTTCAACCCAAAGTCCCTTGGTTATTTCGAGAACCTCATAGCCATCATTAACTTTTTTATCGTACATACCACCAGGTTTGTGCAGACGATCTTTAGGTAAGGTTGTCGTGCTAATATCGAAACCAGACTCTATTATATCCTGTATGCTCTGCGACAATGAATCCCAACCACCGCCGAAGTTACGATCAAGAACTTCAATAAGTTTTGCAGCAGAAATATGATGTATATTCTCGTATGTAAGATCTGTGATGCGGTTGATTGCACGCTTCTTAATGCCCCATTTTTTGTTGTCGTTGTCGTCAAAATGTATATTTCCGACCTTAAAGTCGCGTGCTTCATATTTCTTTATTACCTCCGGCTTGTCTATTTTTATTTCTTCTATTTCAAAGGCACTACGTATAACGTCCATATAATGATTGCGGTTGTCTTTGAAATCCGACTCTTTTTCCGCAGTTTCCCACATTCTGAAGATGTCATTTTCTTCAACTTCCCATACATTACTCTTTGTTAGTGTCTTGAGTGTCAGAGCTTTTTGTTGTTTCATATATTATTAAAGTCTTATTATTTGTTACTTGATTTGCTTGTTATGATAGGCGTTTATATTTATCCCATCGCAATTTTCGCTGCAAAAGTATATACTTTAGTTATATCCTACAAGTTTTTATAAAATTTTTTATGCTATTTACGTGAATTTATTGCCTACTCATTGATTAATTATATGCACATGAATAATGGAGTGTGCTTATACGAGTAACCCAATGGTGACCAGAATGCCATATATCAACATATTGCGGGCTGTCATGCCAAGCACTTTATTCAGTTCTGCACCTTTTCGTATACGGCGCATCTCCGTGAATGTCACAATATGAAATGGCAAATAAAGCAATATAATCAACTTCGCGTATAGCTCATCCTGCCAATTAAGGAATGTCATACCAATTAACGCCAAAATAGTGCTTATAAATCCAAGAATAGCATAGAGTGTCAAGCCGCCATGCTCGCCAATACGAACAATGAGCGTGCGTTTGCCGGCACGTCTGTCGTTGTCAATGTCTCGGTAGTTGTTCACTACAAGTAGTGTATCTATAACCAAACCACAAGCTGCGGACAATGTAATCACCTGCCAAGGTATTGACATAAGTGGCGTTGGAGGAGACACAAGCCAATACGTCATGCAGACCGGTAATAGACCGAAGAATACGAGCACAAGAACGTCACCAAGTCCGATGTATGAAAACGAGATGGTGTATAGGAAGCAAAATACGACGCAAGCTACACCTATGAGTATCATCTCCCAACCACCATAATATATAAGTGGAAGACCGATAGCACAAGCTAAAAGAGTAGTGTAAAGAAGCCCGAGGCGCATTGCAGCAGCCGTAATCCAGCCTTGCGCACATGCACGCTTAGGCCCGAGACGCTTCTCGTCGTCTGTACCTTTCATAAAGTCGAAATAATCATTTATGAAGTTGGCATCAATCTGCATCACGAGAGCAAAGAGCATACAGAGTACAGCAGCACCAACTCGTACTGTGTCACCATATTGAGCAATAGCGGCAGCAATGCCTATCATCACAGGTACAGCAGCCCCCGTGAGTGTTTTCGGGCGTGCTGCAAGAAACCACGCTTTAAAAGAATTGGTTGTTACATTCGATTCGTTCATCTTATTTATTGATATTAGTTGTGTATGTTCTTGCAAAATTAACTATAATAGATTAATTTTGCAATTAAAATAAAAGTTTTCGAAACATGAATGGAAGAAACGTAAGTCTCGATCTGATGGAATTTGTCGAGCAGAATATATTACCCCGCTATAATTCTTTTGATAAAGCACACCGATTGTCACATGTCAATCATGTAATAAAGCAGTCGCTTGAACTTGCTTTAAAATGTGGTGCAGACATCAATATGGCATATACGATTGCCGCTTATCATGACCTTGGACTTGAGGGTCCGCGTGCTGTACACCACATCCAAAGCGGCAAAATACTTATGGCAGATCGCCGTCTTCAGCGTTGGTTTTCACCCGAACAATTGCGTATAATGAAGGAGGCTGTGGAAGACCATCGTGCATCAGCCTCACATGCGCCACGTAGCATTTATGGCAAGATTGTAGCCGAAGCCGATAGAGATCTTGAGCCTATACACATATTCCGCCGTACGATACAGTATGGGTTGAGTCATTATCCAGAATACAATAAAGAAGAACAAAAGAAACGCTTCTTTGAGCATCTAGACCATAAGTATTCCACACATGGATATATACGTCTGTGGTTACCGAACTCGCCAAACACAGATAAACTTAAAGCGATACGCGAGATTATAAACGATAAGAATGCATTAATGGATATATTCGACAAATTGTTTGAAGAAGAAATCAAAAATGAGTAAAAAACATCCGCAACGATCATTACACATATACGTATCAATCGTTGCGGATGTTGGTATCATTAATAAACTCTAAGTCTGTCACCAACTCTTATCTCAAAGTCGGGACTAAGTCCGTTCTTCTTATACAGACTTGACAAACGAATGCCATACTTTTGAGCTATAGAATACATGCTTTCGCCGTTCTTTACGACGTGTGGCACATTTTTGTATTCCTTTGTGGCTTTCTTTCTTTTTCGCTTTAAATAAATAATGTCGCCAGGATTTAGCTCGTCTTTATAATAACGTTCGTTGTATTTTGCGAGTCTTCGTTTACCAATACATAGTTCTTTTGAAAGCGATTTGAACGTATCGCCTTTACGGGCTATTATATAATAGTTGTGGTTGTATGCTTTTATAACGTGGAATGTGCCATCGGGAGCTAAGCCATCCTCCGTTGAATGTTTAACCATAAACTGATCAAACCTCGTAGCTTTGTCAAACTTGTTCAACTGATAGAGCTCAATTATCTGTATCAGTTTTGAAGCATACTGAGGATTTGTTGCATAACCACACTGCTTCAGTCCACGTGCCCAACTCTTGTAATCGGTTCGCGAATAAGAAAACAGGCGTGCGTAGCGTGATTGTGTAGCAAGAAAACGGCTATGGTCTTCAAAACTCTGTCGGGGATTATCGTAAGCTCTAAAGCACTCTCCGCGTGCATCATCATCATGAAACACACGACGACCTGTCCAACCATGACATTTGATTCCGAAATGATTGTTTGACGATTTGGTGAGCCAGCTCTTTCCAGCTCCACTTTCCAATAAACCTTGCGACAGAGTAATACTTGCTGGAATGTTATATTTCAGCATTTGCTCAATGGCAAGGTCTTTATATTGATCAATATATGCTTGATAAGCAGAATTCCATTTAATCTGAGCGGACAGATGTGCAATTGACAATGTAAATATTAGAAGTGTCAGTATAGCGTGCCGCAATTTATATATATTCATATATTTAAATGTAGAGTGTTTAATGCTAATTTGTAAGTAGTGTTGACTTGATGATGGGGGTATCATCAAAGCCTTACAACTGCAAAGTTAGTATTTTTTAGCAACAATTAATCAAATATCGATAGCGATTGTTACATTTTTTGTATCTTTGCATAAAATATGCGCAAACCTTAACTATCAAGCTTGCTTGAAATGAAGGTTTTTGTGTATTATTAAGAGTATATTAATATTAAATAAAAGAATTTGAATGAAAGCATTTGTATTTCCTGGACAAGGATCACAGTTTGTAGGTATGGGCAAAGACCTGTACGATAATAACGAGAAAGCAAAGGAACTTTTTGAGAAAGCTAATGAAATCCTGGGCTTCCGCATCACTGATATTATGTTTGAGGGTACAGACGAAGAGCTTACTCAAACAAAGGTTACACAACCTGCAGTATTCCTTCATAGCGTTATTTCAGCTCTTTGTCTTGGTGACGAATTCGCACCGACAATGGTAGCTGGTCATTCGCTTGGTGAACTTTCTGCACTTGTTGCAGCAGGCGCATTGAGCTTTGAGGATGGCGTGAAGTTGGTTTCTGCACGTGCCATTGCAATGCAGAAGGCTTGTGAGGCAGCCCCTGGTACAATGGCTGCTGTTATCGGTTTGCCAGACGAGAAAATAGAGGAGATCTGTGCAGAGGTTAGCACCGATGGTAACATCGTTGTTGCAGCCAACTACAACTGCCCTGGTCAGCTCGTTATCAGCGGTAATGTTGATGCAATCAACGCTGCCTGCGAGAAACTGAAGGCTGCAGGTGCTAAGCGCGCTCTGCCGCTGAAGGTTGGTGGAGCATTCCACTCTCCGCTGATGCAACCAGCAAAGGAAGAGCTTGAAAAGGCAATCAAGGCAACAACATTCTCTGAGCCGAAGTGTCCCGTATACCAGAATGTGGACGCACAGCCGCACACCGACCCTGCTGAGATTCAGGCAAACCTCATTGCTCAGCTCACAAGCAGTGTACGTTGGACTGCAAGCGTACAGAATATGGTTAAGGCAGGAGCAAACGACTTCACAGAGTGTGGTCCAGGTAAGGCTCTTCAGGGAATGATTGGTCGTATCGATAAGACTGTGGCTGCCCACGGTATCATCTAATTGACATGGCTCAGCAGAAAATCATAATATACCAGATTTTTACACGATTGTTCGGCAATCGTACCAATGTGTGCAAGCAGAATGGTACGATTGCCGAGAACGGTTGTGGAAAGATGAACTTCTTCTCCGACGAAGTACTCCAGCAGATTCGTGCGAAAGGTATCACCCATGTATGGTACACGGGAATCATTCGCCATGCTTCTATGACAGACTATTCTTCGTTCGGTATCCCTCGACAACACCCTGCTGTAGTGAAGGGTAGAGCAGGCTCGCCATACGCTATAACCGACTACTATGATGTAGACCCCGACCTTGCAGAAGATGTGAATGAGCGTAGTGCGGAATTCGACGCACTCGTAGAGCGTACTCACAAGGCAAACATGAAAGTAATCATCGACTTCGTGCCTAACCATGTTGCTCGTCAATATCACTCGGTTGTAAAACCAGAAGGAATCGTTGACCTTGGAGCGACAGACAACCAGTCGATGGGATTTAGCTCTGATAACAACTTCTATTATAATGTAGGACAGCAATTCTCCCCAAGTATAGACCTCTACGCAGGAGAATCCGAACCTTACACCGAATACCCTGCAAAAGCAACAGGTAATGATCACTTTGATGCATATCCAGGCAAGAACGATTGGTATGAAACCGTAAAACTCAATTACGGTGTTGACTATTGTGATGCCGGAGGACGCTCAGAGCATTTCTCGCCGGTGCCAAACACATGGCAGAAGATGCTTGACATTCTATTGTTTTGGGCAGCAAGAGGAGTAGACGGATTTCGATGCGATATGGCAGAGATGGTGCCAACCGCGTTTTGGAGTTGGGCTATCGCTAAGGTGAAAGCCATCAACCCTGGTATATTGTTTATCGCAGAGGTATATAACCCCATGGATTATCGTTACTACGTGGCTGCAGGCTTCGACTATCTATATGATAAGGTGGGCATGTACGACACGATGCGTAGCATAATCTGCGATGGTTGTCCAACTTCTAAAATCACCACAGCATGGCAGTGGGTGGACGATATCAACGAACATATGCTTTACTTCCTTGAGAACCACGACGAGCAGCGCATTGCAAGCAACTACTTCGCTGGCGATGCATTCCGTGCTTACCCTGCTCTTGTTGCAAATCTGCTTATGCGCAAGAATCCATTCATGGTATATGCAGGTCAGGAGTATGGCGAGCGTGGTATGGACGAAGAAGGATTCAGCGGTTGCGACGGCAGAACAACTATATTCGATTATTGGACTGTTCCGTCTCTGTATCGTGCTTTTGTGTCTAAAGAGTCAACCGATGAAGAGTATGAACTCTCACGTCTTTACTCTGAAGTGCTCAACATAGCTAATGCAGAGAAGACTGTAAGTGAGGGCGACTTCTTCGATTTGATGTACGTCAACGAACATATTGCCGAACGTCAATACGTCTTCTTGCGAAAAGCCAACAACGAATTGTTGTTTGTTGTTGCTAACTTCGACGGAGCGAAGGCATCGCTAACGGTAAACATACCCGACCACGCTTTCACTTTCCTTCATATTCCGCGCAAGGATGTTGTGGCTACAGATTTGCTCTCTGGTACAAACGTGGCAGTACACTTCGGTTCTACAACATCCGTCAACGTGGACGTGGATGCGTATAAATGTGTAATACTTAAAATGCAATTGAGTATGGAGACAGAAGAGATTTTCAACGCACACAACAAGGAAGAGTACCCACCTGCCCACACGGCAGAACATCTACTCAACCAAACTATGGTGAGAATATTCGGATGCGAGCGCTCGCGTAATGCGCACATTGAACGCAAGAAAAGCAAAATCAGTTTCATCCTCGACCACAAACCTTCGCGCAAGGAAGAGAAAGAGATTGAAGTGCGCATGAATGAGCTCATTGAGGAAGACCTCCCCGTAAAGTATGAAGTGGTAGATCGTAATCATATTCCCGACGATATAAGTATTGATCGTTTGCCAGAGGATGCCTCAGAGAATTTGCGTATTGTGCGAATTGGCGACTATGACGCTTGTCCGTGCATTGGCAAACACGTGCGTTCAACTTCACAGATAGGTAAATTTGTGATGCTCGGCACAAATTGGGACGAGATGAAGCACTCTTTCAGAATAAGATTTAAAATAATCTAAATACATTTTACTTAATAACATTATGACAGAAAACAGACAAACATTGAACCGCAACTTGGCTCAGATGCTTAAGGGCGGTGTTATTATGGACGTTACTACTCCAGAGCAGGCTCGCATCGCAGAGGCTGCAGGTGCATGTGCTGTAATGGCGCTTGAGCGTATTCCAGCTGATATTCGTGCAGCAGGTGGCGTTTCACGTATGAGCGACCCCAAAATGATTAAGGGCATTCAGGAAGCCGTTTCTATTCCTGTAATGGCAAAATGTCGCATTGGTCATTTCGCAGAGGCTCAGATACTTCAGGCTATTGCTATAGACTATATTGATGAGAGTGAGGTTCTCTCTCCAGCAGACGATGTTTACCACATCGACAAGACAAAGTTTACCGTTCCTTTTGTGTGCGGAGCAAAAAATCTTGGCGAAGCTCTTCGTCGCATTGCAGAAGGTGCCACAATGATTCGTACAAAGGGTGAGCCTGGCACAGGTGATGTTGTTCAGGCTGTACGCCATATGCGTATGATGCAGAGCGAGATGCGTCGTCTCAAGTCAATGGCTGAGGACGAACTCTTCGAGGCTGCTAAGCAGTTGCAGGTTCCTTATGAGTTGGTTAAGTACGTACACGAAAACGGCAAATTGCCAGTTGTAAACTTTGCTGCTGGTGGCGTTGCAACTCCTGCTGATGCCGCTCTTATGATGCAGCTCGGAGCAGAGGGCGTATTCGTGGGTTCTGGCATCTTCAAGAGCGGTAACCCTGAGAAGCGTGCTGCTGCTATCGTGCAGGCCGTAACTAACTATAACGATGCCAAGAAGCTTGCTGAGCTTTCTGAAGACCTCGGTGAAGCTATGGTAGGTATCAACGAGCACGAGATTGAAGTGCTCATGGCTGAGCGTGGCAAGTAATGAGAATTGCAGTATTGGCACTTCAAGGCGCATTCGCGGAGCACGAACAAATGCTTCAGCGCCTTGGAGTTGAAACTTTCCAAATAAGACAACTTGCAGATTGGGAGCAGCCGAAGGATGGACTGATAATCCCGGGAGGTGAAAGCACCGTGCAAGCAAAGTTGCTTAGCGACCTACACTTGCTCGAACCTATCCGTAACGCCATCAGCGGCGGACTTCCCGTCTTTGGAACATGTGCCGGACTCATTCTACTCTCAAAGCAGATTGAAGGCGAGCCTGCAACCCGACTCGCCACTATGGACACGGAAGTTCTCCGCAACGCCTACGGTCGTCAGCTCGGTAGCTTCTATACCATAGCACCAATGAAGGGAGTAGGCGAGGACATACCTATGACATTCATCCGTGCACCATATATCCGCAAGGTTAAGGGGGACACTGAAATTTTGGCAGAGGTAGATGGACACATCGTTGCAGCGCGCCAAGGTAAGCAGCTTGTTACATCGTTTCACCCCGAACTGAACGATGATACACGCGTACACGAATACTTCTTGAGTATGATTTAAATCATTAAACATCATAAAAGACCTTGTCAATCAGTGTTGGCAAGGTCTTTTTTTAGTGCTACATAGAGATAGTTCCAGTACTGGCATAGGGATTACTGCAGTATTGGTAGTGAGATTACTGCAGTACAGTAGCGAGATTACTCCAGTACTACATTGAGATTACTCCAGTACTACATAGGGAGTACTACAATTATCCTTTTTTACTGCCAAACTATAGTTTAGATATGCTAACCATAAAATTTGCCCATCCAGAAAATAATGTGTAACTTTGCACCTCGAAACAATATAAAGAAGAAAAGGCAATATGATAACAGTTAGCAATCTCGCTATTCAATTTGGTAAGAGAGTTCTCTACAAGGACGTAAGTCTGAAGTTTACTCCAGGCAATATTTACGGAGTTATCGGTGCAAATGGTGCTGGTAAGTCTACATTACTCCGCGCTATCAGTGGCGATTTGGAGCCAAACAAGGGTTCTGTAGAACTCGGTCCTGGTGAGCGTCTCTCTGTGCTCGAACAGGACCACTTTAAGTTCGACGCATACCGCGTACTTGATACCGTGCTCATGGGTCACGAACCTCTCTGGAAGAACATGAAGGAGCGTGAGGAACTCTACAGCAAGGCAGAGATGACTGAGGAGGATGGTGTACGTGCTGCCGACCTTGAGTTGAAATTTGCAGAGATGGAAGGTTGGGAGGCTGAAAGCAATGCTGCACAGATGCTCTCTAACCTCGGTATACCCGAATCGCTGCACGAAAAGCAGATGAGCGAACTGTCAAACAACGAGAAAGTGCGCGTGATGCTTGCAAAGGCTCTCTTCGGCAATCCGGACAACCTCTTGCTTGACGAGCCTACCAACGACTTGGACCTCGACACCGTACAGTGGCTTGAGGAGTATTTGAGCAATGTTGAGCAAACGGTGCTCGTTGTAAGCCACGACCGCCACTTCCTTGATGCAGTCAGCACACAGACCGTGGATATCGACTTCGGAAAGGTTACAGTGTTTGCCGGCAACTATTCTTTCTGGTACGAGTCGTCACAGCTCGCTCTGCGTCAGGCACAGAACCAACGCCAGAAGGCAGAGGAGAAGCGCAAGGAACTTGAGGAGTTCATTCGCCGTTTCTCTGCAAACGTGGCAAAGAGTAAGCAGACAACATCGCGTAAGAAGATGCTTGAGAAGCTCAATGTCGAGGAAATTCGTCCATCAAGCCGCAAGTACCCAGGCATTATCTTCCAGATGGAGCGCGAACCTGGTAACCAGATTCTTGAAGTTGAGGGCTTGAAGGCAGTTGATGATGACGGTACAGTACTCTTTGACAACGTAAGCTTCAACATAGAAAAGGGAGAGAAGGTTGTGTTCCTCAGCCATAACCCAAAGGCAATGACTGCGCTCTTCGAGATAATTAATGGCAATCGTGAAGCTACAGCAGGAACATTCAAGTGGGGCGTGACAATCACAACAGCCTACTTGCCACTCGACAATACAGAATTCTTCCAAAACGACAAGAACCTTGTCGACTGGCTCTCGCAGTATGGTCCGGGTAACGAAGTCGTAATGAAGGGCTTCCTCGGACGCATGCTCTTCTCTGGCGAAGAGGTACTGAAGAAGGTGAACGTACTCTCTGGAGGCGAGCGTATGCGTTGTATGATTGCACGTATGCAGCTAAAGAATGCTAACTGTCTGATCCTTGACACGCCAACCAACCACCTCGACCTCGAGAGCATTCAGGCGTTTAATAACAACCTCGTTGGTTTCAAAGGCAACATTTTGTTCTCAAGCCATGACCACGAATTTATTCAGACTGTAGCAAATCGTATCATAGAGCTTACGCCAAACGGCACTATCGATAAACTCATGGATTACGATGATTACATTTACAACGAGGAGATAAAGGAGCTGAAAGCTAAAATGTACGCAAAAGGTTAATTCGATTAACATTAAATAGTTTAAACGACATAGCAATAGAGACAGCATATACAATTTATGTCTATGTTGTCTCTATTTTTTTTCGTGAAACACAAATTGGCAAGGTATTTGCTAAATAACATATAAATACTAAAGTTTAATATAATATGAAAAATAACGAAAATACAGGGAATAACATCGAAATCAATGATGAGAACGTTGAAAACAATGTGATTTCTGATGACAATACAGAAGACACATCTGCAAACACTGACAATTCGGCAGAAGAGAAGACAACGGAACTCACAGTAGAGGAGCAGCTTGAAGCAGCCAAGAAAGAAGTAGAGCAGTACAAAGACAAGTATCTGCGTGCAGTTGCAGAATTTGACAACTATCGCAAGCGTACACTCAAGGAAAAGGCGGAGCTTCTGCTCAATGGTAGCGAGAAGGCTGTTTGTGCTTTCCTGCCGATTCTTGACGACTTCGAACGCGCCATTGCTGACAAAACAGAAGACGTAAATGCTATCAAGGAAGGCGTACAGATTATTTTCAACAAGTTTAACAAGACGCTCGAATCGCTCGGCGTAAGAAAAATTGAGACAGAAGGAAAGGACTTCGATGTCGACTTTCACGAAGCCGTTGCAATGGTTCCGGGTATGGGCGATGACAAAAAAGGTAAAGTTATCGACTGCGTTCAGACGGGCTATCAGCTCAATGATAAGGTTATTCGTCACGCGAAGGTAGCAGTAGGACAGTAATTAAAACCACTTATACATTAATATATAATGGCAAAGAGAGACTATTATGAAGTGCTTGGCGTCAGCAAGACCGCCACAGACGACGAAATCAAGAAGGCATATCGAAAGATAGCTATCAAATATCACCCCGACCGTAACCCAGGCAATACAGAGGCTGAGGAGAAGTTCAAGGAAGCTGCTGAAGCTTACGACGTACTTCACGATCCTCAGAAACGCCAGCAATACGACCAGTTCGGCTTTGATGCTCCTGGTGGCGGATTCGGTGGCGGCGGATTCGGTGGCGCAGGTGGTTTCTCTATGGACGATATCTTCTCTATGTTCGGCGATGTGTTCGGCGGACATGGTGGTGGATTCGGTGGTTTTGGCGGATTCGGTGGTGGCGGTCAACGTCAGAAGCCACAGTACCGCGGTGCCGATTTGCGCATAAAGGTGACACTCTCTCTGCAGGAGATAGCTACCGGAACTACAAAGAAGTTCAAGGTGAAGAAGGACGTTACATGTACACATTGTAATGGTTCGGGTGCCGAGAATGGTAGTGCAAGCGAAACATGTCCTACTTGTCACGGTAGCGGTGTTGTTACTCGCACCGTCCGCACTATGCTTGGCATGATGCAAACCCAGTCGGAGTGTCCTACTTGTCACGGTGAAGGTACTGTCATCAAGAATAAGTGCAAGGAATGTGGCGGCACGGGCATCGTAAAAGGTGAAGAGGTTGTCGAAATCAAGATACCAGCAGGTGTAGCAGAAGGAATGGTAGTAAACGTTCCGGGCAAGGGTAGTGCCGGACGGCATAATGGCATCAATGGCGACATTCAGGTGTACATCTCAGAGGAGCCTAATGACACATTCGTACGCGATGGCAACGACGTGATTTACAATTTGTTGCTCGACTTCCCTACAGCAGTACTTGGAGGCAACGTAGAGATACCTACTATCGACGGCTCAAAGGTTAAGATAAAGATTGAACCGGGCACACAACCTGGTAAGACGCTCCGTTTGCGCGGCAAGGGTCTGCCTTCTGTTCAAGGCTATGGCACGGGCACAGGCGATCTCGTTGTAAATATCAGCGTATATGTTCCGAAGACCCTGTCGAAAGATGAGAAGAAGGCTGTTGAGTCGTTCGTAGGAAGCGATAACTTCAAGGGCGATAAGGAGACAAAGAAGTCTATCTTCGAACGCTTCAAGAATTATTTCAACTAATAGCCAACGAGTTGACCTCACAGAAATGAATTATCAGGAAACGATAGAATATCTATTTAATTCGACCCCCGTCTTTGAAAAGGTGGGGGCTTCTGCTTATAAGGAGGGCTTGTTCAACACGGAGGAGCTTGATCGCCATTTCGACCATCCTCACCGCAAGTTCAAGACCATACACGTGGCAGGAACTAACGGAAAAGGTTCCTGCTCGCATACCTTGGCAGCTATACTTCAGTCGGCTGGCTACAAAGTCGGACTTTACACTTCTCCGCATCTTGTAGATTTTCGCGAACGTATCCGTATAAACGGCAAGTGCATTGATGAGCAATATGTTGTAGACTTTGTTGAGCAAGAGCGCGACTTCTTTGAACCACTACATCCGTCTTTCTTTGAACTCACAACCGCACTTGCTTTCAAATATTTCGCAGAGAAAGAGGTTGATATTGCAGTCATTGAAGTTGGCTTGGGAGGTAGGCTCGATTGCACCAATATCATCACGCCGCTTCTATCTGTCATAACAAATATCAGTTTCGACCACACTCAGTTTCTTGGCAACACCCTGGCAAAGATAGCCGCAGAGAAGGCTGGCATCATAAAGCCTAATGTGCCAGTTGTGATAGGGGAGTGCTGTGATGAGACACGCGAGGTGTTTGAAGCTAAGGCAAAAGCAGTAAATGCCCCCATCGTCTTCGCAGAAGACAGCAAAGAAGTGTTTGGATATTCGCTTGAAGAAAATGACGTTATGCGTTATAAAACAAAGACATACGGCATCATTAAAGGCGAATTATGTGGCGATTACCAACAGAAGAACACCAATACAGTACTCAACGCTGTCAACCAATTACGCAAGCTTGGAATTATTAAAAATACCGATTGCGTTACTGCAGGTTTTGCTAATGTATGTGAGTCAACTGGACTTCTTGGTCGCTGGCAGACATTGTGCAAAACTCCGCTCACCATTTGTGATACGGGACATAACGTAGCTGGTTGGAACTACCTTTGTAAACAGATTGTTAGGCAGAAAGGCAATACAAAGCGCATTGTTTTCGGAATGGTGGACGACAAAGACGTAAGCCATGTTATGGCTATGCTGCCGAAAGATGCAGTCTACTATTTCTGCAAAGCAACAACACATCGAGCCATAACTGAAGATAAAATACAGAAGATAGGAGAGGAGTGTGGTCTTCACGGCACATGCTATAGTAGTGTTGAAGCAGCGTATAAAGCCGCTTGCAAAGACGCTACGATTGAAGATTTTATCTTCATCGGAGGTAGCAGTTATGTGGTTGCTGACCTTCTCACATATTTAGAAAATAACAATTAATTGTTTTTAACGGAAAGCACCAAGTAATTTTGGTGCTTTCTTTTGTATGTTACATTTTTTTTTGGTTACTTTGCATACTATATAAGTAACTAAAAAACTTAATTTATGATTAACACAACCGAAACAGAAAATATCTGCGGTCTGAAGAGAAGCGATTTTCAGACTACAGTAGGCGGTAAAGAGACCGACCTTTATATCTTGAAAAACAATCAAGGCAATGAGGTTGCTATTACTAATTATGGTGGTGCACTCGTTGCAATTATGGTTCTAGATAAGAATGGCAATAGAGCTAATGTGATTCAGGGCCATGACAACATTCAAGACGTTATAAATTCTCCCGAACCTTATTTGTCCACACTTGTAGGACGTTATGGCAATCGTATCTGCAAGGGACGTTTTCAGCTTCATGGCAAGGGATATCAGTTGCCTATTAACAACGGTCCAAACTGTTTACATGGTGGTTTGAAAGGCTTCAACGCAAAAGTATGGGAAGCACTTCAGATGAACGAGCACACACTCGTACTGAAGTACGTAAGTCCTTATGGTGAAGAAGGTTTCTCGGGCGAGATGAAAGTAACAGTTGAATACTCGTTCACTGACGACAACGAACTTGTTATTGAATATATGGCTACAACAAATAAGAAGACTGTTGTAAACCTAACGAGTCATGGATTCTTCTCACTCGCAGGCATTGCAAATCCAACTCCTTCTATCGAAAATCTGGAGTGCGAGATCAATGCAGACTACTATCTGCCGATAGATGAGACTTCCATTCCTACTGGAGAAGTGCGTTTCGTAAAGGGTACACCATTCGACTTCCGTACGCCGAAGACTGTTGGTCAGGACATTGATGCCGACCACGAACAAATCAAGAACGGTGCAGGTTATGACCATTGCTTCGTGCTCAACAAGAAGGAAGAGGGCGAACTCAGCTTTGCAGCACGTATCAAGGAGCCGGTAAGTGGCAGAACAATGGAGGTGTATACCACAGAGCCAGGTGTTCAGGTTTACAGCGACAACTGGGCTGACGGATATAAGGGACAGAACGGCGCTACATTCCCACGTCGCAGTGCTATCTGCTTTGAAGCACAGCACTTCCCAGATTCACCGAACCATCCTTACTTCCCATCAGTGGTTTTGAATCCTGGTGAACAGTATACACAGAAGACTGTGTATAAGTTCGGAGTAGAAAAGTAGACAAACTATGTAGCGGAGGTTGCACGCCTCCGCTACACTGCATAAAATAATGCGGAGGAATCACCCCTCCGCAACTTTGTTGAATGTACTAATCAATAAAAAAATAACTAAAACAACAAACAAACAAAACAATGGGAAATTCCACAACAAAAAAAGGTAACTTCGTTGCTATCATTGCAATGATTTTCCTCTTTGCTATGATTGCCTTTGTGACCAACCTTTGCTCACCAATGGCTGTCATTCTGAAAAACAACTTTAGTGTATCTGATACTCTTGCACAGGTAGGCAACTATGGCAACTTTGGCGCTTACTTCCTTATGGGTATCCCAGCAGGTCTTCTTATTCAGAAGTTTGGCTATAAGAAGACAGCCCTCCTCGCTCTGATTGTAGGTATTGTTGGACTTCTTATCCAGTGGCTCAGTGGCTCTATGGGCTTCGTTGTTTACCTTATTGGTGCTTTCATTTCTGGTCTTTGCATGTGTATGCTCAACACCGTTGTAAACCCAATGCTAAACCTTCTTGGTGGTAGTGGCAACACTGGTAACCAATTGGTTCAGATTGGTGGCGTATTTAATTCGGCTGCAGCCGTTTGTGTTTACATCCTTATGGGTGCACTTATTGGCGATGCAAGTACTGCTAAGGTTTCAGCTGCAATTCCAGCGTTGATGATTGCACTTGCAATTTTTGTTTTCGCACTCGTTGTTATTTTCTTCACAAAGATTCAGGAGCCAGAACAGCCTAAGGCAGACGCATTGGCAGACGACAAATATAGCTGCTTCTCGTTCCGTCACTTCAAACTTGGTATGCTTGCAATTGCAATCTATGGTGCTGTGGAGGTTTGTCCTCCAACATACATCCTTGCTTACCTTACTTCAGCTAAGAATGCAGTAAACCCTGGTCTTGCTATGGATGCAGGTTACGTTGGTACTCTTAGTGCTGTTTACTTTATCTTCATGCTGATCGGACGTTTCGTAGGCGGTATGATTGGTGGTAAGGTTTCTGCTAAGACAATGATTGCTACCGTTAGCTTCGTTGCAATGGTACTTGTTGCATTGGGTATCATGCTCCCCGTTGAGCAGACCATTAGCTTCCCTGGCATCGACTACACAACACTCAGCCTGAAATGGGGTGAGATACCTGTTGGTATCTTTGCAATTATGCTCGTTGGTTTCTGTGCATCTGTGATGTGGGGTGGTATCTTCAACCTTGCTACCGAAGGTCTTGGCAAATACACAGCAAAGGCTTCAGGCGCTTTCATGATGATGGTTGCAGGCTTCGCTGTGATGATCGGTATTCAGGGCCTTGTTATCGACCTCACACATAACTATATGGCAAGTTTCATCGTTGTACTCCTTGCTGCAGCATACATCTTCTACTATGCTCTTTGGGGTTCAAAGAACGTCAACACAGACATTCCTGTAGAATAATCATATTGAATATATAAGGGCTTGCTCTTGTGGGCAAGCCTTTTTACACTAATAAAATATTTATAACTAAAACCTTATTAATTATGGATATCGAATTTGTAAGAAGTCGCTTCATTAAGCACTTCGACGGTAAGACAGGAAATATTTATCAGTCACCAGGTCGTATCAATCTCATTGGTGAGCACACCGACTATAACGGAGGTTTCGTATTCCCTGGTGCAGTGGACAAGGGTATTATGGCAGAGCTTCGCCCGAATGGCACAAACACTGTCATGTGTTACTCAATCGACCTCAAGGACCGTGTAGAGTTCAAAGTTGATGATCCTCAAGGACCACGCGCAAGCTGGGCACGCTACATCTATGGCGTTGTTCAGGAGATGCGTAAACTCGGTGTTGACGTGAAGGGCTTCAATACAGCGTTTGCTGGTGACGTTCCTCTCGGTGCTGGTATGTCTTCTTCTGCAGCTCTCGAGAGCTGCTTCGCTTTTGCTATCAACGACCTCTTCGGCGATAACAAGGTAAGTAAGTGGGATATGGCTCTCGCAGGTCAGGCTACAGAGCACAACTACTGTGGTGTAAACTGCGGTATCATGGACCAGTTTGCAAGTGTATTCGGTAAGGAGGGTTGCCTCATGCGTCTCGACTGCCGCAGCCGCGAGTTCGAATATTTCCCCTTCAAGCCAGTTGGCTACAAGCTCGTTCTTCTGAATTCTTGTGTAAAGCACGAACTTGCAGGTTCTCCATACAACGATCGTCGCAACTCTTGCGAGAATGTTGTTAAGCATATCGCAGCAAAACATCCTGAGGCTCATTTCGAGACTCTGCGCGACTGCACATGGGAACAGCTTGAGGAGGTTAAGGCAGAAGTAGGCGAGGAAGACTACAAGCGCGCTCACTTCGTACTCGGCGAAAAAGACCGTGTACTTGCTGTTTGTGATGCTCTTAATGCAGGCGACTACGAGACTGTTGGCAAGAAGATGTACGAAACACACGAGGGTCTGAGCAAGGAGTATGAGGTTTCATGCGAAGAGCTCGACTTCCTCAATGACATCGCTAAGGAGAACGGCGTAACCGGTAGCCGCATCATGGGTGGTGGATTCGGTGGTTGTACAATCAACCTCGTTAAGGAAGAGCTTTACGATCAGTTCATCGCTGATGCTAAGGCTAAGTACTCTGCAAAATATGGCAAGGAGCCTAAGGTTATCGACGTTGTTATTAGCGACGGTTCGCACAAGGTTTGCTAATTTAGCAATATAATAATATGTGTTAGGGCAATCCAATAGTGATATTGGGTTGCCCTTTTTCTATTGTTATTAAGTAAAAGGAAGCATTGGTTCTTCATAGTGTATTTTTGGTTCCTTTTCTTCTTTTGACTTTTCATCTCCACTACTTACACCAAGTCCCATTAACCTTATTGGGTGTAAGGCATTAAATTCAATTTTAGCAAGAAGTTTTTTTGCTAATGGCAGTATCTCATGTTTCGTCAAGAGTGGGGTAGTGTGGGTTACACTTCTCGTGACTTGCGTGAAATCAGCATACTTTACTTTTAGTGTAAGTGTGTGTCCTACAAAACCGCTTTCAGACAAACGATTAACAAGTTCAATAGTTATATGATATAACTCAATAATGACATTAGAACGTATTGAAAGATCTTGCATAAAAGTATTTTCACAACTCACCGATTTTCTTACATTACGAGTTTCTACTGGACTATCATCTATACCACGAGCATAGTCATAAAATTGCTGTCCACGCTTCCCAAAAAGACGTGTTAAAGTAGTAAGCGATTGACCACGCAATTGTTTGACTGTAAAGATACCAAGCGAATGTAGCTCAAGGGCAGTCTTATGACCAACAAGCCACAAGTCTTCAACCTTCAATTTGTCAAGAAACGTTATCGCATTGTCTGGATGTATAACACAAAGTCCATCTGGCTTATTATAATCAGATGCTATTTTTGCGAGTAATTTGCAATATGAAACACCGGCAGAAGCCGTAAGCCCAATTTCTTTACAAATTGCGAACTTTATTTCCTTAGCTATATCAATTGCAAGTTCTATATTTTTCTTATTCTCTGTGACATCAAGAAATGCTTCGTCAAGTGAGATTGGTTCAATCAAATCAGTATACCTCTGAAAAATCTTATGAATTGCATCTGAGATTTCCTTGTAACGCTCAAAATGCGGTTCTACAATATGCAGATCTGAACACAACCGCTTAGCCATACGTATGGATTGTGCAGAATGTACACCATAACGACGCGCTTCATAACTGGCTGTAGACACAACACCTCGTTCTGAGTCGTGCCCAACAATAACAGGCACACCCAAAAGCGCAGGATTGTCAAGACATTCAACTGCTGCATAAAAACAATCCATATCTATATGTATTATCTTACGATTGTATTGCATTTTTGATTAATTTATAGCAACTATCAAGACTCTTGATATTGATTTCAAAAGTACAAAATATTATTGAAAAACTATCATTGTGGTTGTTACAAATTGACATTCTTGGGTACGAATACAAATAAGTTATAATGAACACTATGATAAAGAATTTTTATAAAAGCTATGATAACTTGATTTATATCAAGTAGAAACACAATGCACAAGCGAAAAAGCATTAGAATTTTATACGTTGTGCACCTCTTCAAAGGTAGAGGTCGGAAGTACACGGAATAACCGTGTCCCGATTGACATTATCAAGGCAAGTGCGTTCCGCCGTCAAGCTAAACGGCGTTGTTTATGGGTTGGGCTAATCATCGCGCTAACCGCTTGGTCGACCTCGCTACGCTCACGTTTCGCTTCTGCGAAGCGAGTGCATTTGCACAAGGGCGTAGGGTGGAGTGCGTTGCACTCTTTTGGCTGCACCGCTCGGCAAGCTCGCTACGCAGAAATAAAAAACGCGCGCAGGCGAAAGAACACCCGCACGCGAAATTAATTTTTTAAACGTGCTAACAACGCTAATAAAATGCGATAATAAACACGTAAGAACTTAAAGACTACATAAATACATGTGAACATAAATAAAGCAAATAAAGTCCACAACAAAGTAATAAAAATATAATATAGTATTTCCATGCCACAAAGTTAATAATTTTGTGGCGAATAAGTAACAACGTTTTTATTATTTTTTGTAGTTGCATTACCCGAAGAAGAACCTGGAAGCGCACCTGCAATAATTTTAAGATAATCTTTAACTTCATCATTGGCAGCAGAAAGATTTTCACGAGCAAGTTCTAAATAATAATCTTTATAATCTCGCAAAGATGCGTGACCGCTCTTAATACGCTTATACGCTTCTTCTGCTTCACGACTCCAACGTTCAGCAAGCGTTCGAGGAACATTTAATATCTCCTTACGCTTCATTTCTAACTGCTGCAAAGTAACACGATTAAAGGCTTCTTGCAACTTATCGGGCTGAGTAAACAATTCAAATTGATTTGACAAATATTGTCCTCTCGTCTCTTCTCTTTCGTGTCTTTCTTTCTCTTCATTAAGAGATGCAGCAGAATAACTTTCAGTTGCAGAAGCGTTATTCTTACGAATTTCGCTAAGTTGTACACGTGGCTTGCCTTTCTCTGTGACAATTTGAGCGTCTGTGAGGTCATAAGCCTTTTGAAGATTTTTAAACTGCTGAGTAAGTATATTATATTCTTCTTGTGTCTTAGCTCTGGCGAACTCTGCGTTAATAGCTTCAATCTTTTGAAGAGCTTCGGCACGCTTAGCGGTCTGCTCCATTTCGTCTGTTTTGGCGCTCTGTTGTCTGTCGTAGTATTGTTTATCGACGGCAAATTTAAACGCATCCTTGGCATAATTCAACATACCTACGCCTATATCTTGATTTAACTTCTTTATCTTAAGAGCGTTCTCCATTGCACGTGTAGCATTATCAATATTTTTGGCGGTAGTATCAGACTCAACATTTTTACGTTGAGCATTTACAAGGCTATCTTGCATAAAAGAACGCAATGAAGTTGACAACTGCTGACCCATGCCAAGAGGTGAGGGAATACTAACGGGGCTTGCTTGGTCTACATTGGCAGAACTCGTAACGTTGCCGTCAGTTCCGAAAGCGGTATTAATACCTGCTTTCAACTTCCCAAGTTGTGACAAATAGGCTTGATCTTGCGTTAATTCACGTTGGCGATTATAAGCAGTTGTCGCATTCTCTCTATTATATTCTTGTTGGCGTTCCATTAACTTCTTTTGGTTACGATAATCTAAAGCACCACCAGCTAAAGAACCTGCAACACCACCTAAAGAACTTAACAGACCAACGCCTGCACCATCAAAAAAACCCATAATATAAAGTTTTAATGGGTGCATAAAAATTTATGCACCCCAAATTAAACATTTAGTTTGTTGACTGAGAAATAGTACCGTTATCTACTTCGTCAACGGTATCGTAAGAATTTTGTACAGGCTTAAGCCAATTCTTTACTTTTACATCGAATACGGTCTGACAAATAAAATTATCAAACTCGCCATAATCGAAAATAAAATCACCTGACTCAGTACTAACAAAATCTGTATCGCTTTTAACGTTATAAAACAATCGATTGTAATTAGACAAAAAACCATACTTGCAAATTTGCTGCCAAGAAGTAGAAGCAGAGGGGACATTATTCGTATTAAAATAAAATCTAAAATTGCCTGTAGATTTACCGTCAGTATCAGTTACATCAATACATTGCGCAGAATGATTAAGGATTAATCTATCGTTGAAATACGGCAACAAATCACGCTTAAAATAACCGCAATACATATCACCATTAACAATATTTTTCTTAACCTTAAAACCAGTATAACGAGGAACCCAACCAAAACCTTTACTCGTTAATCCTAAATCATCCTTAACACCGAGCAAAAAATTATCATCCATAAATACGCCTTTAGGCGTGAACTCATAGCCGAGCGCATCAAATTCGGGATGTGGGATGGTATCGTTATCAATAGCATAAAGCGTTGGATCATTGCCTTGAAATATATTAGTTATAGGAACAATGCACGACATTACAAATACAAATCCATGCGTAGGAGCCTTAAAAGTAAAACCACCTTTACCAAAACCAATACCTTTACCTGCGTAAGCTCCAAGATAATCGCCTTTATTAGCGTTACCAACATCGGCAGTTTCCGAAGTACTGAAAACATCGTCTATATCTATAGCAGTACGCCACTCAGAAATATTAAAGCTATCTTTGAAAAGGTCAAAAGACACGTCACTTCCATAATGCACTTTTACCCAATCAGTCAAGCGCTTACCAATAACACTATCCTTGCTAACAAAACGTGAAAGGCGACGAAGCAAATCAATACTCAACCAAGTAAATTGAGGAGGGTCGGCAGGGTTCGCAGGAACGCTAAACTGATTAGGTTGCAAATATGTTCTTGAAGCGGAAGAAGAAGAAGAAGCATAATTAACAAGAGAATAAACACCAGTATTAATATTAGGAAGACGAGAGCCGGCTCCATTCATAGGAAAAGCACGATGAGCTGCAATATAACTACTTGCATCCGTATAATACAAATTTTGAAAATCTCGCAAAAATAAAATAAAAATAGATAATGGCTGCGAAGAAACGTGACCAGTCAACTGAAAGAAATTAACATTGTAATCCCAAATATACTGAATAATCTTGAAACAATTAGTTTGTTCAAATTGAACATCACGTGTAAGTCCAAAATAATCATAATACGCCTTATAATAAGCCAACAAAGGGGCTATACTAACAAGTTTATTATCCTCACCATTAAGAGAATAACCAAGACCTAAAAAAGCCTTGCGCAAACGTTTAGCACGTGCGGAAAACTGAAAACAAAACATATAATCTTTTTTGCTTTCAGAGTCAGAATACAAAATAGTATAATCAGACTGAAGAGGAGAAAGTGAATATTTAGCAGTAGTAAACTCTGGCTTATAAGTCCAATCAGTATCAACAAAACCAAAACGATTTTGCAACATATATTTAAATTTATCTTCTAAAGAGCCAACAACATCAAGAGGCTTATAAGCAAAATCATCACCAACACCACCAAGAGAATATTTTTCATACACAGAACAACGAGATAATACCAACAAATTCCACAACAAAAAAGAATTTGTGGTAACTGGCATTTGCACAGGCTTAACAGATTGACCCGACGGAGTAGTAAAAGAGATGCCACTTAACAAACTTTCATAATAAGGTACTACGTCTGTCATTTTCACAAAACGTGCAAAGTTCTGCAAATACATACGAGCAAAAGAGGGCGTGGGCATAGGAGCAAGACGTACCAACTGCTTAGAATTCACACTAATAGAAGAATTAGGTAACATATACTGCGAAAGAAGTGGCTGCAAAAAGCCAAAATCCATTGTAGTATTATTGTCAAAACTCATATTATGAGTATAATTTTTGTGGGCAGAAGTGCCCAAAAGGACTGATTTAAAAGACATAATAAAATAATTTAAAAATTAAACATTTGCAGGTTCTTGTACAGGTTCTTGTACAGGTTCTTGTGCAGACAAAGAAGCATTAAGAATGTTTTCCGCATCTGAATAAGGATTACTAAAAATAGCAGGGTCAACGGCATTGAGAGGCTGACCAGTAGCCATTAAAGCCGACAACTTGTAATCGTCAACGTCGGGGAATGTTTCCGAAATCTCTGACGCATCAACTTGTACAACCGTTTCGACTTCTACACCGTCAACAATAGTTGATTTAACAACATCATCCATAACCTTGCAAGAGCGAGAAAAGGAGGGATTAAAAGAACAATTTCTAAAAGACATAAAATAAAAATTTAAAGTTTAACACAATTTTTCGTCATAACCGTAAGCACCTTGAATGTGTTTAGCTTTCTCTATAGCTTCACCACGCTTAGAATAATAGTACAAATTATATTCTTCAAGAGCTCGCGAAAGTCTGCAATAATTTTCTTCAAAATCCTTATAATAATTAAGTTCTTCAAACGTCAACTTATCGGATATAATGGGAATATCGGGGAACATAGAGGATGTTAAAAGTATATCAGACAAGGAAATATTATCATGTCTTAAATAATATACATTTTCCCAAAAATCAACATTCCAAAAATTCGCCTTGTTATCTCCGAACTTGTAATAAAACATTTTAAGTTGAGTGGGTGAGAACTGCTTTAAAAGACAATGCCATAAGGCTTGCTTTCTGAAGTCTGAACGAATGAACAAAGAAGACAAACCAAACTTATTTGGGGTGAAATCCGATTTAAACTTAAGTTTGCTATGAGATACCAAAAGCATACGCTCATAAATCTTCTGTGTAACACGTTCAACACGAGCCTTGAAGTTAAACCAAAGCCACTTAGCACCGAATATAGATAATACACGTTCGTACACCTTTTTACGTGTCTTGATGCTATACAAACCAAAATATAACCGTGTCCCGATTGACATTATCAAGGCAAGTGGCTAGCGCCGTCAAGCTAAACGGCGTTGTTTTGGGTTGGGCTAATCATCGCGCTAACCGCTTGGTCGACCTCGCTGCGCTCACGTTTCGCTTCTGCGAAGCGAGTGCAATTGCACAAGGCGTAAGGTGGAGTGCGTTGCACTCTTTTGGCTGCACCGCAACAAGTTGCTACGCAGTTACTACAGGATATAAAAACGCGCGCAGGCGAAAGAACACCCGCACGCGAAATTTAAATAGGCATTGTTAACCTAATAGTACTTGGTTTAGGCTGAAAACGAACACAAAACCAATCAATAACAAAAAGCGATAGTACAACTATCAACAATAATAATAATATATTCTTCATAAACGTATAACGAGAAAAACAAGTTATTATTACTTAAAACGATTAGTAAAATTAAGCCAATGGTCTATATTTTTATGGGGGTCGTAATAATCAAGTTTAAGTAATTCGTCCAAATTCTTAATTTCTTGCTCGCTCAACTGCTGATTATGTTCAAGTTTATAGCACATAACTTGCCATTGGTGCGAACGCATAACGACATCACGATAATTTTTAGGCAGTGACTCAACTTTCTTAATAAGCGTCTCATAACCTTGCTGATTAACTCTATCTGTCAAAGTTTTACTCAAATACTCATTATTCAACTTAACACCCTTTGTCTGTTCCTCAACGTTTTCAGTATTAGCAACGTTAAGAGCAGCAGCAGTATTACTTTGATTTGCAGATGCATTATTTTTATTAACCTCGCTAAGTTGTACACGTGGCTTGCCTTTCTCTGTGACAATTTGAGCGTCTGTGAGGTCATAAGCCTTTTGAAGATTTTTAAACTGCTGAGTAAGTATATTATATTCTTCTTGTGTCTTAGCTCTGGCGAACTCTGCGTTAATAGCTTCAATCTTTTGAAGAGCTTCGGCACGCTTAGCGGTCTGCTCCATTTCGTCTGTTTTGGCGCTCTGTTGTCTGTCGTAGTATTGTTTATCGACGGCAAATTTAAACGCATCCTTGGCATAATTCAACATACCTACGCCTATATCTTGATTTAACTTCTTTATCTTAAGAGCGTTCTCCATTGCACGTGTAGCATTATCAATATTTTTGGCGGTAGTATCAGACTCAACATTTTTACGTTGAGCATTTACAAGGCTATCTTGCATAAAAGAACGCAATGAAGTTGACAACTGCTGACCCATGCCAAGAGGTGAGGGAATACTAACGGGGCTTGCTTGGTCTACATTGGCAGAACTCGTAACGTTGCCGTCAGTTCCGAAAGCGGTATTAATACCTGCTTTCAACTTCCCAAGTTGTGACAAATAGGCTTGATCTTGCGTTAATTCACGTTGGCGATTATAAGCAGTTGTCGCATTCTCTCTATTATATTCTTGTTGGCGTTCCATTAACTTCTTTTGGTTACGATAATCTAAAGCACCACCAGCTAAAGAACCTGCAACACCACCTAAAGAACTTAACAGACCAACGCCTGCACCATCAAAAAAACCCATAATATAAAGTTTTAATGGGTGCATAAAAATTTATGCACCCCAAATTAAACATTTAGTTTGTTGACTGAGAAATAGTACCGTTATCTACTTCGTCAACGGTATCGTAAGAATTTTGTACAGGCTTAAGCCAATTCTTTACTTTTACATCGAATACGGTCTGACAAATAAAATTATCAAACTCGCCATAATCGAAAATAAAATCACCTGACTCAGTACTAACAAAATCTGTATCGCTTTTAACGTTATAAAACAATCGATTGTAATTAGACAAAAAACCATACTTGCAAATTTGCTGCCAAGAAGTAGAAGCAGAGGGGACATTATTCGTATTAAAATAAAATCTAAAATTGCCTGTAGATTTACCGTCAGTATCAGTTACATCAATACATTGCGCAGAATGATTAAGGATTAATCTATCGTTGAAATACGGCAACAAATCACGCTTAAAATAACCGCAATACATATCACCATTAACAATATTTTTCTTAACCTTAAAACCAGTATAACGAGGAACCCAACCAAAACCTTTACTCGTTAATCCTAAATCATCCTTAACACCGAGCAAAAAATTATCATCCATAAATACGCCTTTAGGCGTGAACTCATAGCCGAGCGCATCAAATTCGGGATGTGGGATGGTATCGTTATCAATAGCATAAAGCGTTGGATCATTGCCTTGAAATATATTAGTTATAGGAACAATGCACGACATTACAAATACAAATCCATGCGTAGGAGCCTTAAAAGTAAAACCACCTTTACCAAAACCAATACCTTTACCTGCGTAAGCTCCAAGATAATCGCCTTTATTAGCGTTACCAACATCGGCAGTTTCCGAAGTACTGAAAACATCGTCTATATCTATAGCAGTACGCCACTCAGAAATATTAAAGCTATCTTTGAAAAGGTCAAAAGACACGTCACTTCCATAATGCACTTTTACCCAATCAGTCAAGCGCTTACCAATAACACTATCCTTGCTAACAAAACGTGAAAGGCGACGAAGCAAATCAATACTCAACCAAGTAAATTGAGGAGGGTCGGCAGGGTTCGCAGGAACGCTAAACTGATTAGGTTGCAAATATGTTCTTGAAGCGGAAGAAGAAGAAGAAGCATAATTAACAAGAGAATAAACACCAGTATTAATATTAGGAAGACGAGAGCCGGCTCCATTCATAGGAAAAGCACGATGAGCTGCAATATAACTACTTGCATCCGTATAATACAAATTTTGAAAATCTCGCAAAAATAAAATAAAAATAGATAATGGCTGCGAAGAAACGTGACCAGTCAACTGAAAGAAATTAACATTGTAATCCCAAATATACTGAATAATCTTGAAACAATTAGTTTGTTCAAATTGAACATCACGTGTAAGTCCAAAATAATCATAATACGCCTTATAATAAGCCAACAAAGGGGCTATACTAACAAGTTTATTATCCTCACCATTAAGAGAATAACCAAGACCTAAAAAAGCCTTGCGCAAACGTTTAGCACGTGCGGAAAACTGAAAACAAAACATATAATCTTTTTTGCTTTCAGAGTCAGAATACAAAATAGTATAATCAGACTGAAGAGGAGAAAGTGAATATTTAGCAGTAGTAAACTCTGGCTTATAAGTCCAATCAGTATCAACAAAACCAAAACGATTTTGCAACATATATTTAAATTTATCTTCTAAAGAGCCAACAACATCAAGAGGCTTATAAGCAAAATCATCACCAACACCACCAAGAGAATATTTTTCATACACAGAACAACGAGATAATACCAACAAATTCCACAACAAAAAAGAATTTGTGGTAACTGGCATTTGCACAGGCTTAACAGATTGACCCGACGGAGTAGTAAAAGAGATGCCACTTAACAAACTTTCATAATAAGGTACTACGTCTGTCATTTTCACAAAACGTGCAAAGTTCTGCAAATACATACGAGCAAAAGAGGGCGTGGGCATAGGAGCAAGACGTACCAACTGCTTAGAATTCACACTAATAGAAGAATTAGGTAACATATACTGCGAAAGAAGTGGCTGCAAAAAGCCAAAATCCATTGTAGTATTATTGTCAAAACTCATATTATGAGTATAATTTTTGTGGGCAGAAGTGCCCAAAAGGACTGATTTAAAAGACATAATAAAATAATTTAAAAATTAAACATTTGCAGGTTCTTGTACAGGTTCTTGTACAGGTTCTTGTGCAGACAAAGAAGCATTAAGAATGTTTTCCGCATCTGAATAAGGATTACTAAAAATAGCAGGGTCAACGGCATTGAGAGGCTGACCAGTAGCCATTAAAGCCGACAACTTGTAATCGTCAACGTCGGGGAATGTTTCCGAAATCTCTGACGCATCAACTTGTACAACCGTTTCGACTTCTACACCGTCAACAATAGTTGATTTAACAACATCATCCATAACCTTGCAAGAGCGAGAAAAGGAGGGATTAAAAGAACAATTTCTAAAAGCCATAAAATAAAAATATAAAGTTTAACATAAATATTCGGGGTAACCATAAACACCTTGAATGTGTTTAGCTTTTTCAATAGCTTCACCACGTTTGGCATAATGATACAAATTATATTCTTCAAGTGCTCTGGACAACTTACAATAATTTTCTTCAAAATCTTTGTACTTGTTGATTTCTTCATACGTCAACGCATCAGAAGTTGGCGGAATATCAAAAGACATGGAACACTCAAGAAGAATATCAGACAAAGCTATATTGTCATGACGTAGAGTATAAACAAGTTCCCAAGTGTCAACACTCCAAAAATCTTCACCATACTTGTAGTAAAACATCCTTAACTGAGTAGGCGAGAACTGCTTTAAAAGGCAGTGCCAAAAGGCATGTTTAGTAAAATCAGAGCGAAGAAATAAAGAGGATAAACCAAAGCTACTTAGCGTAAAATCCGACTTAAATTTCAACTTGCTATGAGATACTAAAAGCATACGTTCATACATCTTCTGTGTAACACGTTCAACACGTGCCTTGAAATTGAACCAAAGCCACTTAGCACCGAAATTTGATAACACACGCTCATACACCTTTTTACGTGTCTTGATGCTATACAAACCAAAATGCATGTTATCATACATAAGGCGATTAACGGCACTATCCCATAGTTTAACATACTTCTGTTGCAGAGGAGACCAAATACCTTTAGTAATAAGGTCTTCAATGTCCTTTGACGAACCATTAGCAACAATACGAGCTACAGGAGCGAAACCGATATTATTCGACTTGTAGGACTTAGGGCAGCAATTACGAAATTCGGGGTACTTATCATAAAGGTACTGAACATCTTCATTTTGCATATATGCAAGGTCTTTGCAGATATACTTACATACATACTTTGCACCTGCTTTTTGTGAACGAAAACGAGGGTCTTTGTTACGTCCTTTGTCGTCAACATATACGCCAAAACGACCAAGTTTAGGGAACATGTACCCTAAACGGCAAGTAGGCTTATAATGTCCGTTTTTATCACGTTCATATAGCCAATACCAACATTCACGGCACATTTCGACAAATTCCTTATAACGTTTACCGTCACGAATAAGAAAGATAGAATGATAATGGGGACGTTGAGTATTTTTGCCGTACTCGGAGCAGACAAAATGGCGATAGAAGTCGTTACCAAACATCCTGCGTGAACGTGTCTTTACTCTATCAAGAAAGGCTAACACATCAGACGAGGAGAAGCACGGCACACTGATACCCTCACGTTCAAAGTGGGGGAGACATGCATTATTATAAGTGAAAGTGAGCATTAAGCCAATACCACCATTCTTGTACCATTCGGCAACCTCAAGGCAGAGGCGGTCTTCCCATGTGCTTTTGCGAGCGTCACGACAGGAAGCGCAACGACCGCAAGGCACAATGTTTTCAGCAGAAGATACGAAAGGCACAAAATAACGTGCGTTACTTTGAATGGTAATAGGGCTTAAGCACATATTATTTAATCTTTATAGATAGTGTACCGTCATGGTAGATATAAGTAGTGTCAACTGTGCAAATACTTGTACGTCCATAGCTTTTAGAGTCATAGCGAGCAGCAGCACACGAAGAACTGAAGAAAGCCACAATGGCAGAACAAACGGCTACAAGAATAGCAATAAGAAGTTGCTTAAATGTTTTATTTTCCATATTTTGAAATTTTTTTAAAGGTTAAAAACGAAAAAAGTTGCTCACGTTCGGGCATGTCGCTATCTTCAGTAAAGCAGCGTGAAATATCACGAAGTACTTTGTTTTGAGTACTAACACACATCTTGTTAACATCAGCCAAAGGGCAAAACGTTTCGAGATGCTGAAAAGGCAACTCGATGCCATTATAGTGATGTACTTCAACATCCAACGGTGCAAGATGTCCGAGAACTGACGTAAGAGCTTGCAAATGAGCCTTAGTTAAACCGCTCAACGAAACTCTGTAAGTTCCGTTAGAGCGATTGCGAGAAATATTACTTTTTATCATCGTAAGAACGAACTAAAAGACGAAGAAGTTTTTCAACATAATTACACTCATAACTATCAAGTGTAAACTGAAAAGAACGAGAGGGTTGAGAAAGCAAAGAAATAATATCAACATCAGAACAAATAATTTCAGCTCGAGCAATATTATAACCAAGAGAAAGGCGATGTAAAACACGAACTAAAACTTCAACTTCTCGTTTAGAAAAAGAAATAGAACAATCGTTATGTAATACCATAATGAAAAAATTTAAATGTTATTATTTGATTTACGATTGCAAAGTAAAGCTAAAAAAATAACATAATGAACATTATGATAAATAACTAATTGTTTGTATTACAATTGAAAACTACCGCCTAATCAAAAGAATACTCCATCTTTAATTTCGACTTTGTTTTCATTTTGCTGTTGATATATCATTTTTGATTAGAAAGGCATACCAACAGCAAAATGGAAAGTCATATCATTCCAGTGTGGATTTGTTATTGGAAAGTGTTCTTTGCGTGTATCATAAGCTGGATTTACGGCTTTCATACCGAAGTCGATACGCATAATGAAGTAATCGAGATTTAGGCGCAAACCTAAACCATATCCAACTGCGATTTGTTTGTAGAACTCGTTGAATCTGAATTGACCTCCAGGTTGATCTTTGTAATCCTTTAGAGTCCATATATTGCCAGCGTCTACAAAGAATGCACAATTGAACTTCCAAAATAGAAATGTACGCAATTCCATATTCATATCAAGTTTCATATCACCAGTCTGATTAATGAAATCAATACGTCCATCCTTTCCTTTGAATTTTCCAGGGCCAAGAGCTCGAACATTCCAACCTCTTACAGAATTTGCACCTCCAGAGAAGTAGCGTTTTTCAAATGGAAGAATAGTACTATTTCCATATGGATACGCAATACCAAGACCAAAATGTAATGCAAATGTATTCTTTGTATCGATTTTTACAAGACGAGTATAATCGAAATCGCCTTTAACATACTGTGCATAAGCAATTTTGAAAAGCGTATATTGGTTTTGAGCATTACGTTTTTCTCCAAACAAATTTGAGATGGCATATAGTAAGTTGCCACCAACCTCTATGTTTGATCTCAATGCATTCTTAGAATCACTAAACGAGTAATTCAAACCAGTACGTAGAATGAATATATCCTCGTAATTATACCGAAGTATAGCATTTCTATTTGAAACGTCATCGAGATACTCCTTCTTAAATGTTGCAGATATCCAAGGCATATAGACATAGTTGATGTCTAAGAAATCGTATCTGAATGATGATTTCTTTTTGCTCATACTCCAATGGTATCGCCATGCTGCAGTAAGGACGCGCCGATGAAATTCGGGTCTATTCTGTAGATTATAGCTAAATAACAGCTCTGATTTCATGCGATTTCTTTTACGAAATCCATCTGAAAGAAATGGCGCAATAATGCGTGGAAAAGCCAGTTTGGTTTCAACATTATACTCTATATAATTTTCATTTTGATAGCCTTCGAGTCCCTTGATTGCTTCATAGGCACCGCGCAACTGCACACTGAACGTTTCACTTCCTCGAAACATATTGTTATTAGTGTATGTTAACGAAGCTGCTGCACCAAAATCACCGGCTGTATTTGTTCCTTCTGGTTGAAATGATATAGAGTTGGGTTTTCTTGTACTAATTTGTATATTACAATCCAACAAGTTTGTATCGGGTAATTCTTCGAAGTGAATATTTGTGAAACGCACGGCCTGAAGACGTGCAAAATTATTGTAAGTATTTTGAACATCTTCTGAGCAGAACTGCGAATTTGAGGTTATTGCTACATTATTAATAAGTACACGACTGCGCAATGGCAATTTCTTGCCATCTCCAGAGCGAAAATAAATATTATTTATACTATAGTGTTTATGTGGCGTTTCTGGACTATTGTTAGAACTTCGATACTTTATAAGGTGAAGTTCCACGTCTACCCTATTGCTTTTCCCTATTGTATCAACCACATAGTGTATGAAATCCTTATTGAACTTATAATAGCCATTATTAAGAAGGTATTGGGCGATGCGCTTGCGTTCAGCATCAAGATTTGATGTTGAAAATGGCAAACCTTTCTTTAACATTTTTCCTTTTATTGCTTTTGATTCTAATAAAGGTAAAAGTGTCTCATCTTCAATCACATACTTGACAGAATCTATAAAATATAATGTACCAGGATTTACTTCATAGTTAACTATTGCTCTTTTATTTTTTTTCGCAACTGTATAAGATGCATTGGCTTTTAAGTAGCCCATTGATTTCATTGCAGAAATCATATTATCGCAAGACTTTTTTGTTTTTACTGAGTCAAAAACAACAGGTTCCTCTCCTATTCTTCTTAATGTACGGTTTATCCACTTTGTTGAATCACGTCCAGACATATTATATATTCCCAATGGAAGTTTCATCAGAGAAAACCATTTAGAGTTTGGACGTTGCGCGTAATATGATTCGAGTGATTTTGTATTGAAAGACTGGTCCTCACAATTAATTGCGCAACTTTTTAAAAGACAATTGTCTTCAGTAATAAATTTCGTTGATGAACATGACGAGATAAGGGCCAATACACACACCATCCCAAATGTTATTAAAACGAACTTATACTTTACCTTAGACAACATCTTTATTAATAGTACTTAATTAATACACAATATGCTTGAAAAACCTTGCAAAGGTACAAAAAAAACGATAAATATTACTACCTTTGCAAGGTCTTTTACTCAAAGATAGAATTCATAACGTATTTTGATAGTTTTAATTAAGAAGATGTTAAGTAAAAATAAAATTAAATATTTACATTCGCTTAATACAAAGAAATCTCGTGACGTAGAAGGTGTCTTTGTTGCCGAAGGTCCAAAGGTTGTTGGTGACATTTTTGCAAGCCATCCGTCCAATTTGACATTACTCGTTGCAACATCCGAATGGCTCAATGGTGATGGCAAGAAAGTGTCTGCATCTGCAAATTGTGAGATTGTCGAAGTTACTACCGAAGAGCTCGCTAAAGCAAGCTTCTTATGTCATCCGCAACAAGTATTAGGCGTTTTTAAGAAACTCAAGACTCCTGTTGATACAACCATGCTTACAAGCAAACTAACTATTGCGCTTGATGGAGTGCAGGATCCTGGCAATCTTGGAACTATTATTCGTATTGCCGATTGGTTCGGCATTGAAAATATAATCTGCAGCCGCGACACCGCAGATGTTTACAACCCCAAAGTTGTCCAGGCAACAATGGGTAGCATAGCGCGTGTGAATGTAGCATATATGTATCTTTCAGAGTTGTTCTATTCACTCCCTGCCAACTTCCCCATATATGGGACCCTTCTTGAAGGCGAAAATCTCTACGAACAAGAGCTTTCTGACACCGGTTTGATTGTAATGGGAAATGAAGGAAAAGGCATTTCGCCAGCGATTCGCCAACTTATAAATCGCGCTTTGCGCATACCGAATTATCCTAAAGGTCGTGAGACGGCAGACAGTTTGAATGTAGCAATAGCCACATCTATTGTCTGCGCAGAATTTAGAAGACGCTTATAATATGCACAAAATAATATTATCAGTAGGCACAAATTTTAACTACGAGCAGAATGCGAAACTCGTGAAAGAAAAACTTACAGAGGAAATAAACGAAATACAATTCTCAGAAAATCTGCTTACCGAACCCATAGGAGAAATCAAAAGCAATGGAAAATTTCTCAACTTCCTTGTTTATGGTTTCACTGAGAAGGAAGTCGAACAACTTGTTTCTATATTAAAGCAGATAGAAGCCCAATGTGGCAACACAAAGTTCTTACGCGACGAGGGAAAAATAGCGATGGACATAGATTTACTGAAGTATGACAATCAACGTTTTCATGAAAGCGATTGGACAAGAGATTACATCGTAAAGCTAATGAAACATTTTGACAAATAGGTTTAAAACAATATGAATTGAATATGATGAACATATTTAGACTAATAATATTCATGATTTGCATCTGTGATATTATATCAGGCAAGGCACAAAACAAGTCGGTAGACTTTAATGAACATTTCTGCGATAGTACATTACGCATTGATTATATATTCTCCGGAAACGCTCAATCGCAGCAAATTTCACTTGACAAGTGCAACTTAATGCCTCGTTGGTATGGCAAGAAGAACAATTTAAATATTCTTCCAGTCCAAGGAAATGGACAGATTACCGTGCGGGACCATCACACAAAGGAAATTATATACATCAACTCTTTCTCAACATTGTTCCAAGAATGGTTAACATACGATGAGGCGAAGACTATAAGCAAGTCGTTTGAGAACATTTTTCTTGTACCAATGCCGAAAGACATTGTAGATGTAACTGTCGATTTACGCAATAATCGTCACGAAATAGTCACATCAATGACACATGTTATAGCCCCGAATGACATTTTAATTCGTCATACTGGCTTTAGCTATGTAACGCCTTACGCCACATTACAGACAGCTGAGGATACCACAAAATGTATTCATATCGCATACGTTGCCGAAGGATATACAGCAGAGGAAATGCCTATATTCTTAGAGGATGCTCGCATTGCAACAGAAGCCCTTTTCGAGCATGAACCATTCAAGACAAAGCGTAACCGCTTTAATATCATTGCTGTAAAGTCGGTATCAATGGATACTGGAACAAGCATACCTTCGCAAGGAGTATGGAAGAAGACGATTTTAGGCAGTCATTTTGACACATTCTACTCCAATCGCTATCTAACAACCCTCAATCAGAAGAATTTACACGATGTGCTTGCCGGAACTCCATACGAACATATCATTGTGCTGGTAAACACTTCGGAATACGGAGGCGGTGGCATACTGAATTCTTACAACCTTAGCATGACGCACCATCCACTTTACAAGCAGGTCGTTGTACATGAGTTCGGTCATAGCTTCGCTGGACTGGCAGACGAATATGCTTACGAGCAAGAAGCCATACCGATGTATCCACATGACGTAGAGCCTTGGGAAAAGAATATCACCACACTCGTTAATTTCCATGATAAATGGGAAAGCCTTATTGCACCAACAACTCCTATCCCTACCCCAACAGACTTGGGCAAAAAGACAAATAACAAAAAAAAGATTGTTAATACACATTCTATCGGTGTGTATGAAGGTGCAGGTTATAGCCTCAAAGGTGTATATCGCCCTTCGTTCGATTGTCGTATGCGAAGCAATGCCAATCCCAACTTCTGTGCTGCTTGTCAAAAAGCAATCAACGAACTGATTGATTTCTATACAGAATAACTCATAACATGAATATATCAAAAAGAATCACGTTTTTTTTATTGGTATGTTTCATCTTTCTCCCATGTATTGCTCACAGACATAGTGGCGCATATGCCGCTATTTTAGAGAATACATCAGATTATACAGATGCTGAAAAACTTTCAAGAGCTGTTGAATACTTCCAAAGCGGCAAGTATCATGAGGCACTGATATGGTTCTCTAAACTTGATAAGAAATACAAGCTTAACCCTCGCTTTCAAGCATACATGGGAGTATGTTGTTATTATGATGGCGAATACGAACGTGCTATAGAGGCTTTAGAACCTATTCTTCATAAGCTCAAAGCCTTTGCCCCGCACGAATTGGCTGTATATTATTATAGTGTCGCTGATAGCTATTTTCGCCTGAACAAATACATCGACGCAGTTCCATTTTATGAGAAGCACACATTGCTTTGTTACAACAACGAGAAAGGCGATTCGCTTTTTCGTATAGGCATTTGCTATAGATGCTTAGGCGACATCGAAATCGCTCAAGAGTATTTTGTTGAAGCCTTGGCTTACTTCCGTCGTTATAATGATACAGACCGATTAAAATATGTAGAACGAGAGTTAGAACGCAGTACCGATAATTAATGGCATGTATTTTGCATATACAATATTGCCTACATATAAGGCATAAAGTAATATTAATGAACATAATTTATCAAGGATAATATAAATGACAAATTCGTTTTCACTAAGAGTTTCTGAAAACCTATCTTTCAGCAGAGAGGAAGCAATAAGGCTATCTTCTGGCGTAATACGTCCCGAACATATTGTGCTTGGTATGTTGAGAGACAAACATAGCCCATTGAAAGCACTTCTCATGGGTGCTAATATTGATGTTGAAAAAGTAAAATTGCAACTTGAGCAGAATGCTCAGACTGACAACACAACAATGGCAGAGTCAAACAATGGTAGCATCTCACTCGATGAACATGCTAATAATATTCTCAAACTATCAATACTTGAAGCTCGACTTCAACATTCAAAGGAGGTAGACGTGGAGCACATAATTCTTGCTATTTTGCATGACAAAATGGCAAGTGGTGCAAAGAATGTACTTTTAGAGAATGGTTTAACTTACGAGAAAGCTATGAATTTTCTTATGCAAACAAATTCAAACATAAAGAATGGCGTTGGATTGTCCGAAGATGATGACAACTTAATGTCGCAGGACAATTTTGCTTCTCGTAATAACGGGAAGAGTAAAAATTCCACTTCTGATACTACAAGCAAACCGATGGGTGGCGGAACAGACAAGACACCCGTACTTGACAAGTTCTCCACCGACCTTACCCTTGCAGCAGCACAAGGTAAACTTGACCTTGTCATCGGACGCGACAAGGAGATACAACGTGTCACCGAAATTCTGTGTCGCCGAAAGAAAAACAACCCTATTCTTATCGGCGAACCAGGCGTAGGCAAGAGTGCTATTGCTGAAGGACTTGCGCAGCTTATCGCTCGCCGTCGCACTTCGCCTCTGTTGTTCAACAAGCGCATTTTTAGGCTTGATATGACCGCGATAGTTGCTGGTACTAAATATCGTGGTCAGTTTGAGGAGCGCATCCAAGCCCTCTTGCATGAGTTGGAGCAGAACCCAGACATAATCGTATTCATTGACGAGATACATACCATAATAGGTGCTGGTAGTACACCAGGCTCAATGGATGCTGCCAATATAATGAAGCCTGCACTTGCCCGTGGATTGGTTCAGTGCATCGGTGCAACAACTCTTGATGAGTATCGCAACTCTATAGAGAAAGACGGAGCACTTGAGCGCCGTTTCCAGCGTGTCATGATAGAACCATCCACAGAAACAGAAACGCTTGACATTCTGAAGAATATAAAGGAGCGCTATGAAGACTACCACCATGTTCGTTATACCGACGAAGCACTGGAGGCATGTGTAAAACTTACAAGCAGATATGTTTCTGAGCGTGCATTCCCCGATAAGGCCATTGATGCAATGGACGAGGTCGGAGCAAAAGTACATTTGCAACATGCCGAGATACCACCTTCAATCATAGAAAAGGAAAAAGAACTGTCCAACATACATCAGTTGAAGATTGCAGCAGCAGGCGACCAGAACTTTGAACTTGCAGCCACCTATCGCGACCGTGAGACACAACTTGAAGGCGAACTGAAAGAACTCAACGACAAGTGGGTGGCTTCTGACGACGGACATCGTGAGACAATCACTGAGGCTGATGTAGCTAATGTTGTATCTATAATGTCGGGCATACCTGTACAGCGCATATCCGAATCGGAAGGTTGTGTACTAAAGAACCTTGGCAACAGACTAAAATCTGTTGTTGTGGCTCAAGACGATGCCATCGGCAAAATCGTTCGTAGCATACAGCGCAACCGACTTGGCTTGAAGGATCCAAATCGCCCTATCGGAGTGTTCATGTTCCTCGGCTCTACGGGTGTCGGCAAGACCTATCTGGCACAGACACTGGCAGAATTGATGTTTGGTACAAAGGATGCCCTCATACGTATAGATATGAGCGAATACTCCGAGAAGTTCAACACCTCACGACTCGTTGGAGCACCTCCGGGATACGTTGGTTACGGTGAAGGTGGACAGCTAACGGAGAAAGTGCGCCGTCACCCCTACTCTATTGTGTTGCTTGACGAGGTGGAAAAAGCGCACGGCGACGTGTTCAACCTCCTGCTGCAGGTGTTGGACGAAGGACGTATGACCGATGGTAATGGCAGAATGGTCGACTTCCGCAATACAATTATTATTATGACATCCAACACGGGTACACGCCAGTTGGTTGACTTCGGAAATGGCATAGGTTTCAATGCCTCACTGATAAGTTCTTCAAGCGAGAAAGCAAAGGAACATGCACGCTCTGTCATACAGAAAAGTCTGTCACATCAGTTTGCTCCAGAATTCCTCAACCGTCTCGACGAGATAATCACGTTCGACCAACTTGACAATACTGCAATACGTAAGATTGTAGATATCGAGTTGTCGCGTTTGTTCAAACGTATAAACGATATGGGCTATGCGGTTGAGATTAGTGAAGAAGCCAAGGAGATGCTCGCACAGAAGGGCTATAGTCCGCAGTATGGAGCACGCCCACTGAAACGCGCCATACAAACATACATCGAGGATGTACTATGCGAACTGCTGCTCGACGACGAGAAAAAGCTAAGCAGCACCATTACAATAGATGTTGATGAGGGCGACAAACTAAAGGTCACTTTTAAAGACTTATCCTCTGAAACAAAATAATTTGGAATAGAAAATGAGCAATAATAACAATCATCAACTTGGCGAGGCACCTTGGTTGCACGTCGTTATATCAACCGGATTCGGTGTTGGTTTCTGGCCTTGGGGTCCAGGAACACTTGGAGGTTTCGTTGCGTTACTTATCTGGATAGCACTCTACTTCACCCTCTCACCCATATGGCTTGCAGTTGCCACAGTGCTGCTGGTTCTGACAACACTCCTTGTAGGTGTATGGACAGATAATGTGATGGAACGGTATTGGGGTGAAGACCCTCGCACCGTTATTATAGACGAGTATTTCGGCACATGGGTGGCTACGCTTGCAGCCTTGTTCGTTGACGGTCCGTCATATGTAGCAATATCGCTTGCTACAATTGGATTTGTCCTCTTCCGTATCATCGACATCACCAAGCCGCTTGGTTGCCGTTGGGTAGACCGACATATACACGGAGGCTGGGGGTGTATGCTCGACGATGCGTTGGCTGGTTTCTATGCGCTTTGCTTGACATTGATTATCAGATACGCAGGTTTGGTAGAATCGGTTCACGACTTGCTTTCCTAAAAGGTTATGCTTTTGGGCATAACAACATTGTATAAGTAATCTGCGTCGATTGGTACGAATGTTCGTATCAGTCGACGCGGATTTTGTTTTTAAGCAAAACCAAAGCGGATGGCGGACGGCATCTGAACGGATGGCGAACGCAATCTGATCGGATCGCGGACGCCGTCTATTCAGATTGCGTTCGCCGCACGATAACATTTTTAAGCCTTTTAGCCTCTTTTATACCAACGATTTGCTGGCACAACGAGGTCTCTACTGATTAATATTCGTGCTTTTGGCAGCGTCTTAACGCAAAAGACAAGATTATCATAGGCATCTTGTATGTAAGTGCTACCAAACAGACTGTCACAATATGCACAACCGAAGGACATATAAGCACCATGATGG
>ENA-UERY01000230-UERY01000230.1-human-gut-metagenome-genome-assembly--contig:-NODE-230-length-51577-cov-120.704447_pt1 | contig 51577 bp, 38 predicted proteins | sample MGYA00242989_ERZ507990 | MGnify/ENA primary metagenome ERZ507990 (study PRJEB26167, sample SAMN06115529) | human gut metagenome | host: Homo sapiens | place: China:Fujian | collected 2015-08-26...
CTCCGTAATAGGTGAAGCCTCCGGCTTCCCTATCACCAAGGATTTCTTGAAGAAAATGAAGAAGAGATGGTTCTAGGCGATTTTTCAACGTTTTTCACCGACCTGCCCCCTATCTCATGGGGGCAGTATCAGTTTTGAAAACGGACATTAAAATACCATTTATCCAAAGAGATCATTCATCCTTACCTCACTATTCACCAATCCACTATGCATATTCTGCTTCACCCCATAAGTCGTGATGAAAGTATGCAGCAATGCCTTCTTCGTCTTGGTCGCCACAGAGAAGGAAGACATCCTGTCACGCAGCCGCTGCTCATAGCTGGCATCTATCACAAACTCATCCTTGGCATATTTCATCTCACAGATATTGATAGCTCCATCAGCACGGTCTATCAGCATATCAATCTGATCTCCTCGCCATTCTGCACCAGTAGAATCTACAAAAGGACGGCAGGACCAGGAATAAACATTCGCCAAAACACCAGAAATACCCAATGCCTTCTTGATCTGTGGGATATGATGTAGGCATACCTGTTCGAAAGCATAACCGCTCCAGGCTGTTCTACTTCCCGAATTGCGCATGTTACTCCAGAAGTTCTTATCCTGCCCACTGTTATTTGCCACAAAACGGGTATAGAACAATGAGTATAAGTCAGTTAACTGATATAGGGCATCCCTTTCACTCTTTCCTATGGCAGCATATTTCCTGATAAAATCGCATTTCTTCAGATTCTCCAGGATTTCTGATAACTGTCCACCGCCTTTCAGTTTCAACTCATCCATCAATTCCTTACGGGTCATCCCCTTCATTTTTTCAGAAAGCACCTCTACTATCTTGCGATAATGCTTGGAGTCATTAAAGAGGGAACGGAAGAGGAAATCGAATTCTCCACGTAATGGCGAATCCTGCGAGAAAAACAGTCTGTCGATGCACACATCTAACGGCACACCACGCTCCAGCATATCAAGATAATAAGGAATACCACCCAATATCATATACACATCCAATACCTGCTGGCGGGTAAGAGCAAGGCCTTTCAATTCGTTTAAGAACAGCTCTGTCTCGCCCAGAGAGAATGGAGCCAGATAGATCTGCCGGGTAACGCGACCATACAATCCGCCCTTATCGCCTATAAACTTAGCCAACATCCACGTGGTGGAAGAACCACAGACGATAAGTTTCAGTTGAGGGACCATAGAAGCCCATGAATTCCAGAAATAACTGAAAGCTGCGATAAAATTGCTTTTGGGCGTATCCATCCAAGGCAACTCATCAAAGAACAGAACAATCGGTTCCTGCAGAGATAAGCCCGACAGATATTCACGCAAAGCAGCAAAAGCCTCAAACCAGGTTTTCAGCTTGGGCACGGTCTGCTTAGCATACTGCGCCAACGCCATCCGAAACTGCTCCAGCTGTACCGCACGGCTCACTTCATACATACCAATAAAGGAAAAGGCAAACTGGTCGTTGAATATTTTTCGAACCAGAAAAGTCTTTCCTACGCGCCTACGACCATAGATAGCTATCAGTTCTGCCTTGTTGCTTTTACAACGTTCCAGAATGAGTTTCTGCTCATATTCACGTCCTATTATTCCGTTTGCATCCATAACTTTCTGATTTTATTTCATTTATACTAAATTTTATCGGTGCAAAGATAAACAAAAAAAATGAAATCAGCAAGGATAGTACCGCCCTAACTACCTTTTTTAGCATAGTTAAGGCGTACCTATAAACGATAACACCGCCCTAACTACCTATTTTTATATAGTTAGGGCGGTGCTATCAGAAAAGAAGCAGGATGGAAGACTGGTCCACCCTGCTATTTTTATTAGAATACCTTTACGATGCGGTCGATATCGATAGAAAGGCCTACCATGAAGGTGCGGCCGGTGGTCATCGCCGAACTCCAATAATAGTTCTTTGGCGTATAACCGAAAAGATTATCTACCGTGAAATTCAGATTGACGGCATCCAGGAATCGCTGTTGAAGCGTGAACTTCCACAACTGATAACTGCTGTCATGCTTCTCGATGTTCGTATCAGGAGAGGACAGGTATCTGCCTGACAGAGCGGCATTGATGCGATAGAACGAACAGAGCTGGCGATCGTAGTCAAAACGCCAGGTAGCTGAATGCGGACGAGGCTGGGAGAACTGGGAATCTACGCTTCTGCCACCCACATGGAGATAACTGTAGTCGAGTTTCACACCGAGTCCCATATCCGAACGGTACTGGGCACTGAAGTCGATGCCGCTCACCTCTACTCCATCCTCGTTGCAATAACGCGAAGCCACATCCGGCTGACCGGTTCCCGGGGTATAATCGGCATAATCCTCGGTAGTGATGCGCTTATCATACTTATTATAATAACCCATCAGGGTAAGACTATACTGACCGGTAAAGAAGCCAGCATTCTTCACCCTTCCGGTATGCTCCAGCGCCAGGTTGTAGTTGTTACTCTTCTCCGGCTTCAGATATGGATTACCGTAAATCATCTGCATACCTGCCATATCAAAGTTCATATACATCTCCTTGAGCGTTGGGGCACGGAATCCGCCGGCATAGTTGGCACGGATGGAGAAACCCTTCCACTTGGTCATCAGAGCCAGACGACCGGTAGTGGCATGCTGGCTGGATGCAGAGAAGTAATCATGACGAAGACTTGCCACGATGTTCAACCACTGCAAAGGATTGTAATCGAACTGGGCGAAGGCATCACATGAATTCTGATTCTTTGATTCATTATCCGCAAACTGATAGGTGGTAAGATAATCGTTCAGGAAATCTGCACCTACCGTCAATGTATTCTTGCCGAAGATATGGGAATAGAGGGCACGGACGGTGTTCTGACGGTTGGTATAATCGTGGTCGTGAGTACGCTCATCATTCACATATCGAGCCTTGTCATACTGGTCGAAGCCGTAAGAAATCTCCAGATTATCATTCTCAGAAAGATTCATCACGGTCTTCAGTCCGGCAGAATAATCCATGTAATGATCATCATAGTTGCTGCGCTTGCTGATACGATTGAAATAACCGCCACGACCTATCAGTTTTACCTTATCAGAGAGCTTGTAGGTAAGACGCTCCTTCACATTGAAGGTCTCTCCACCATAAATATGGAGGATGTTGGATTCTGTATCGAAAGGACTGGTGAGCTGAACCTCATCCGATGTGGTGCGCTGGATGCTGGTCTGCGAATTCCATTTTCCGGCATTGAAGTTGAAGCTTCCACCGTGGCGCCACTCCTTGTTGAAGTCGTTGTAGCGGGTATTGACATTGGCAGTCCAAGGCTCGCTGTTTTCACGGGAGATGATATTGACAACTCCGGCTACGGCATTGGCGCCATAGAGCGCCGAAGCAGCACCCTTTACTATCTCGATACGTCCTACATTATCCAAGTTCAGACGACTATAATCTACATTATCCATAGTTTCACCAGCCAATCGCTCGCCATCTACGAGGAAGAGCACGGCGTTTCCACCGAAACCATTCATGTTGAGAGAAGTCTCCTGATTCATGGCATAGCCGAATTCCAGACCCGGCATCTGCTCGGTGAGGAGGTCCTGGATATTGGTAGCATCGGCAATCTTGATATCATTGGCGGTAATCAGACGGGTTACCACAGGAGCATCCTTCAGCGCCTTCGGAGTTCGGGTAGCGGTAACCACCACCTGATCGAGGGCTGTAGCATCCGGTTGAAGACGAAGGACATGCTGCTCACCTTTTCTCTCATCCGCTTTCAGTACGAAAGTCTGAGTCTGATAGCCCACAAAGCTCACCTTCACTCTCACCGCTCCATCCTTGCTGTAAGGAATGCGGAAATATCCGTCTTCATCAGTTGTTACCCCATCCTTTGCATGCAAAATCTGGACGGTAGCACCCGCTAGAGGTGCGCCCGAATCATCGAGCACCCTACCCACGACATCGCCCTGGGTTTCGGCTTTCAGATTCAGGCACAATCCGCAAAGGATCAGGAATAGTGCGAATATCTTTTGTTTCATCGAGTTATATCAAAGTTTATCCAGAAACTATTCTCTTATTTTGTACAAACAAACTTACCAATCATTGGCATAGGCATTTTGCCATACTGCACAGAATAGTTGACGGTCAGGGTGTTGTCCCTTAATGTACCCTGCAAAGTAACGGTATAGTTCTTCTCAGCACCATTTACGGTAATAGTACCGGCATAGCTTTCCTGAGAGAAAGCATAAGCACCGTTAGAACCGGAAACCTTTACAGCAGGAACCTCCAGAGCAGGAAGAGCCATCATACCCTCTCCGCAAGCTGGCAATGTAACCTTGACTGTAGCATCATCTACCGCCTCAATCTTCATGGTAAGATTCTCGTATGTAGAAGCCTGACCCATTACGGTCATATCCAGGTTGCTGGTGTATGTACCAGCAATCTCCTTGGCAGCTGCCACTGTATCATCATCATCACTGCTGCAAGAGCTGAATGCTACACACATAGAAACCAAAGCCAACATCATGGCCATCATTGTCTTAAACTTTTTCATTTTTCTTTATTTTTCTTTTAGTTACAATAAAAATTATTTTTCTGTTTGAGGGGATTTGTAATCCCCGATTATTTATCTTCCGGAACATAGATGATTTCGCCATTCTCCAGCTGGTAAGCAATGCCTACCTTCTTTCCCTTGTTGCCCGACTTCTTACTCTGGTCTTCAGAAGGGGTATAGCGATTTATCTTCTGTCCATCCTTGGTAATGATTTCCATATTCTCCTTGCCATGGTTCTTCACCATCGTGAAGTTATCCTTGCTGAACATTTCCGTCATATTATAGCGCGAAACGAGTGCCACCATCAGGGCAAGGGCAAACACCATCGCCACATCGAAGAGGTTGCTCACTACGCTCATCGGATCATCATCCTCGCCATCATGCGCAAGCCTATTTCTGCGTCTCTGTCTCATAAATTATATATCTTAACTTTTTTACCTTTAAAAGCCTTTTTACTTTTCCTCCAAAAGGTCTGCCATAAACTCGAGGTTGCTCATATCCTCGGTGTACCAGCGGTTCTTGGTCTGCTTGGTTACAAAACCGATGCCTGCAGAGAACAATCCCACAACAGTGGTAGCGAAAGCCACCTGCATATTGTAAGCCATCGAAGCAATATCACCGGCAGAAAGGCCAACCAGGGCTGGACCCATCGGAATCAAGGTACCCATCAAACCGAGCATCGGACCCATCTTCAGAAGTGTAGAAGGAAGAGAAAGATCCTTCTCAACAAACTGGGCATACTGGTCGAGGATGCGGTTCACCTGCGCCTTGCTCTGACGGTTGTCCACGAGTTTCTTCATATAGGAAACGATGACAGCCTGCTTGTTCTTTGGCAAGCGATCGCCCAGGGTATCGATGTTATCGAGCGTCAGGGTGTTCATCTGTTCACGAATCTCCGCACCCGACTTGCGCTTTACAAGATACTGTCCGAAGAAACCTCCAAGGAGCAGCAAGGCTCTGAGGAAGAAGAAAATCAACAAAATAATCACAGGAACCAGCATGCCTGTGGAAATCCAAAACAATACGTCTGATATGTAATTCATTATACTCTATATTTTTTAATTTGATAATTGTAAATTGCCCATCCTATCGCCATTCCTACGATGACGATGGCGATAACGCCGAGAAGCGAGAGGGCATCGAAACTGTTGAATCCTGCCACCGCAGTCCTGCCATTCACCGTACCGATGATGCCCATCAATCCGAGCAGCACCTCTACCAGAAAAAGCAGTTCCAAGCGGATTGGTCGCTCCGGCAAGAGCCATCTCAAACCATAGGTGAATACCGGCGTCAAGACCAGCAGCACTACGGCAAGCACCCATGCCACTACCTGGAACGATACGCCGGGAAGCAGGAAGATGGTCATCACCAGAACACTGAAAAGCACTGGGAAAACCAGCAAACCCGGGAAGTACTTCAGGAAGATGAAGAACACCCATTTGCGGCGACTCACATGTTCCGAAGTCTTCAGATCTACGTGGTGCACACAGAAAAGCATCGTGAGTGCCACATCGATACTCAGCAGCACCGCCATATCGAGCATCAGCTTCTGGTCGGCTATCCAGGCCGCAATCTGCGTCTTCGACTGTTCGATGGCAAGTGGCCAGGTCATTCCCACGAAGAAGGCTACGAGCACCGAGATGATCATAATCTCCTTCACTCCGTGGAAGGTCTGCTTCAGCACAAAACTGAAGCAAACCAATATCATCATTACTAAAACTAATGTCTCCATTTCTATTCAACCATATTCTTTCTTCTTCTGCGAATCAGAATCGCCAACATCACGAATGCTACGATGACGATGACACCTACTACGATGCCGCTCACCACAGTGGTGGTCTTCTGAGTTTCCTCATTCAGCGTCTCCTTCTTCATCACCATACCCTTGTCGCTGCTGTTCTTCGCAGCCTCAGCATCGCGGATCTGCTCTACATTCTGCTGATATTCCTTGGCAGAAGCAGCATCGGTCTTGCTGGCGATATAATTGCGCAGCTTGGCATTGTCGCAGACAAAACCGGAGCATGAAGGCTTATACTTGTTCACGGTCTCGGTATGGAGCTTGGCGATGTCCTTGAGCTGCTGAGGAGTAGCCTTCCACATACCCTTACGGGCACTCTCCATCATCACGGCGGTCATCTCCATCAGCGCTGCCGGATTCTGCTTGTCGAAGAACTCCTTGGTGCCGAGATGGTACTTGTCCTTGACATATACATTATAGATCTCGTCCCACATCTCCTTGTCGATTGCCTTTGGCTTCATCACATTCCAACCGTAGGTATTGGTTACGATTTCGGCGAATGTGCTGGCACTGCTGGCTCCACCCTTCATCTTCTCCTTGATATAGGCAGGGTTGAAGATGGTGGTTCTGCCCTCGATACCGATAGCCTCCTTCACCTCCTGCATTCTCATATTGCTATGGTTGCGATAGTCGGCGAGATAAGCATCCGGATCCTTACCGGTTACGTTGCGCACAGCGAGGTTCATACCTCCCATAAACTCATATACGTGGTCGAGACTCAAAGCACCCCAAGTATTGCTCTGTCGTGGCTGAACTACCACATCAGTACGAGTCAGCGCTGCCTCGAAAGCAGCCTTGCGAACGGTCTCCCAGTTCTTCTCATCACCGTAGTAGGCACCCATATTGTTCATATAGACCTCGGCTATCTGACTCTCCTTATCCCAGCGGTCGCCTGCAGTTACCATCTCCTGAATACCGGTGCCATAGTTGCCGTTTACGCCACCAAACACTCGATACATACTTACCTCGCGGGCCTCCTTTGGCGACATACCCTTCTCTACAAGCACTCTTTCGGATTCGGTAACACCGGCTTTCACCAGGTTGTCATACTTATCACCCTTGGCATTTGCCGCCATCTCTATCGCCTTGTTGATGAGGAAGAGACGTGATGCAGCAAGGTCGCGGAGCTGACCGGAAGTCTGAACCACGACATCGATGCGAGGACGGCCCAACTGCTTGGATGGAATGAGACGCAGATCGGTAACACGACCGAAGGCATCTCTTACCGGTTCTACACCGAGCATATAGAGAATCTGAGCGATGGTAGCACCCTCTGTTTCGATAAACTCGCTGCTCCAGAGCGTGTAGCTTACCTTACGAGGATATTCACCCTTATGTCGCTCACAATACATCTTGATGGTATTGTCGCAAAGTTCCTTTGCCTTCTCCCAGGCATCCTCCGAAGGTGTATTCTCCACATTGATGGAGAAGAGGTTTCTACCGGTAGGCAGGGTGTTCGGATTCACAATCAGATCACCACCAGGAGATGGAGCGGTAAAGCCGCCATTCAGGGCATTCATCAGAGAAGACATCTCGTTGAGCGGACTCTGACGGAGCGCCTCCGAATACTTACCCACATTCTGCAAGGCATACTCTATGGTAGTAATCGCCTGAGCCAGATGAATCTGCTGACGGGTATATTTAGGTGCTTTCGACATCATCATACCCTTATCTTTAGAAGATTTCTGAGATGCTTTGCCCTTGCCGGCTTTCGCCATCTTCGCCTTCTTCAGATCCTCCTGATACCATTTCTGTCCCTTCTTGATGGCTTCCATCATCTTGTCAGGGAAGTGACCGGTCTGCTCCATCTTCTCAAAAGCCTCACGACTCATCTGCGGAATCTTCTTCTTATGAGAAACCTTGGCAGCACGGAGCTCGCTTACCGTACGGTGGTCCACCCTCTTCGGCTTCGCCTCCTTCGCTCCACCCATCTGGTCTGCCATCTGCATCATCATCTGGATAGGATCCGGAGCTGCCTGCATCGCCTCTACCTTACGCGCCATCTGGAGTTCGGCAGGAGTGATTCCTACATAACGGCAGATGTATTCATCAGAAACCGAGGCTGAACCCAGAAGCTGGGTCACAGTGTTGCGTGCCTTGCTCAGATAGAGACGGTCGAAAAGCTGCTTGTGCTTCTCCACACCCTCCTGGGCACGACCTTTCAGTTTATCTACTGCCAGCATTCCGTAGGCAATAGGATCTGTAGCCATCGCATAGACACTGGTGCGGACATCATCGTTATCGTATGGCACACCCAGAGTATAGAGTTTGCCGGTAATCTTCTCGTTTGCCAACTCTTCCGCAAAGTTCTCTACTCTTGCGATTTCATCTGCAGAATATGGCTTGTTCATCTGCTTGGCATCGAGTCCCAGTTCTCGGGCGATTCCCATCTTCACGGTCAGCGCCTTCACTTTCAGCGACTGTTCGGCAGATGCCTTCTTTTCGTAAGACTGGATGGCATCGCTCAACTGCTTATAGGTCTGTCGCAATTCGCTCTCCTTGAAAGGAGGAGTGAGATAGCTCTGGGTCTGGGCATAGGTACGGCGCTTGGCAATCATCGCCTCGCCCACATTGCCGATGGTATATATATAAAGATGTGGAACCACACCAATCAATCGGTCACTCCAGTCGTTGCTGTCGAGTGCCACCTGCTTTCTCGGGGTATATTCCAGCGAACCGTGGGTTCCGAAATGGATAAGTGCATCGGCACTGAAACCATAACGAGCCCAGAGATAAGAGGCAACATAGGTGTAAGGAGGTGCCTGGTCGGTGCCATGCACAATCTTGAAGGAGTCGCCTCCCACGCCTGCCATCACCTGTGGAAGCAGAGCCACATTACCAAACTGCAGTCTTGCCACCGCCAACTTACCGTCATCGGTAGCCATATATTTGCCAGGGAAGGAACCATAGAGCTGATTCAGCTCCTTGATCATCTTCTTAGACAAAGCCTTCTGTGTCCATCCGGCAAACTGCTGGGCGGTAACCAGGGCTGGATGTCCCGACTGGAGGAATTGGGTATAGGCTCCCTCTGCATAGGTTCCGAAGACGGCACCCTGAGCCTGGATCATCTTTGCCAGTTCCTGAGGATTGGCAGGCAACTTGCCTACATTATATCCCTCATTCTTCAAGCGAACCAGGAGATTGTAGAGCGATGGAACCACTTCCATTCCCGAAGCGGTAAGTGCATTCTGACCCGGACCCTTGAAGTAAAAGATGGCGATGCGCTTGTTGCTGTTCTTCTTGTTCTTCAGATTCACATAGCCCTGCACGCTCTCTACGAAACTCTCCATTCTGTCTGGGATGCCGTAAACCTCCTGCAAGCCCTCCTTGTTGATGCGCTGTCCGAAAACCACGTATGGACGGATGGCACCATCAATCTCCGGAGTCACGATGCTCTGCGACATGAAGCCGCCATTCATTCCCTGCTTGTCGTTCTCCCAATCGGTGGTCAAGCGGTTGATATTAAGAGGTGAGAACAATGGAATATTCTTCTGCTTCAGGAACTCAACGAAGTAATCGCCCAGTCTGCCATGCGCCATATTCACTACGGCATTCGCCTGGATACTGTCGGCATGATGACCGGCGATAAAGCTCTGCAGCTGGTTGATGCGATACACCATGAATCCCTTCTTCTCGAAAGCCTTCTCCATATCAGGAGCCGCACCCATAAAACCGGTGAGCAAGATGGTAGGAGCACCTTCTTTATATAAACCGTTCTTTGCCAGGAATGCATTGTACTCGCGGATGCTGTTGAAACCCAGTTCATCACCCTTCTCATCTTTCGGGTCAAAATGAGTCAGGAGATAGTCTGGTCGCTCATCCACACGTTCCGGTTCTGGAGCCATGAACTTCTTTCCGTCGATAAACTTACGGATGTAAGTGAGCATGCTGTGATAATTCTTCTTGCTGCCGTTCTCGATGTACTGCATCAGATAATCTGCATCGAAGTTATCTACCGATACGATATTGTTGGCTGGGTTGGTAGCAGCATGAGTCAGGGTTGGCACCTTGTAGGAAGCCTCTTCCAACTGCTTGCGCTGGTTCTCGTCGATTCGGAGACCCATACCATTCACGATAATCATATCGTAATCATCCAGATGATCGAAATCATCGGTCGTAATCTCACTCAGTTTAATCATCGCATTGTCGTTGGCATGCGAAATCTGTCCCAGCGCAATAGCCTGATAGTTGAGGAAAGCGATGCGGGTAGTACCCACCCAGGCAGAGTAAGCCTTCGCCAAACCTCCCAGAACAATCACAGCCAATAAGGCCAGGAAGATGTGTTTCTTTTTAATCTTTCTGATTTTTCCTAATCCTTTTTTCATATCTATTCCTTTTTTCGGGCTGCAAAGGTAAGACTTATTTAGAAATTGTACAATACCGAGAAATTGTGATTTTCACATTTTTTATACTTAGAAGTTGGTATCAGGTTAAACGCATTGATATAGTCAGTACTAATAAATAAGTAGTGTTTTCAGGACTTTTTCTTTCATTTCAGGCATCAAAAAGAGGAATTATTCCGAAATATGCAGAAAGAGCGTAATCACCATTACGGCAATCACGCTCTTTCTACTTATAAACATAAAACATTACGAAGATGAAAGAAAAGCTTAGCAAACCTTCTTCTTGCGCTCACAATAGCGTTCGCATTGGGCGCAGATGTCATATCCCAGCATGGCACCCAAGATGAAATCCTCCTCCGGCGTAAGCTGGCACAACGGTTTGGTGATTATCATGCGGATAGCATCCAGACATTCTTTCTTACCAAAGAAGAGATTCAGACGGTCGTTGCCAACCGGCTGGATGATATAATCAATGTTCTGACGCTCTAATCTAGTTATGGCAAAAGACTCATATTTCTTGTTGAAGGTGTAGAGCACCAGGCGGCGCACGCCCTTCTTATATTCATATATATGATTCATCAGAACCTTCAAATCTACTGGTGTTGCGATTTCCTGCTGCATACTATCCGAATTTATCAGTTTTTAAACCAAGAATCAGAGAATTCCATCATTCTCCAATTCTTGAAAAATATTTTTGTAAAATTATAACGCTGGCTTGATGTCCTCGAGCCAGGCATCGATACGCTCCTCTGTCTTGTCGTCCTCGTTCACCTCGTCGAGTGCGAGTCCCAGGAACTTGTCGCCATCAATTGCCTCACTGTCATCATAGGTGTATCCGTCTGTAGAAACGCCAGGCAATACGGTAGCACCAGCCTCAACGGCAGCATCATAGAGTTCCTTCATGCCGCCACAGAATGTATCAGGGTAAGACTCGCTGTCGCCACAGCCAAACAGGGCTACGGTCTTGCCAGCCAAGCCGGCACTCTTCAATGTCTTCACGCCATCATACCAATCATCCTGCATCTCGCCGGCACCCCATGTAGAAGTACCGAGAAGAAGATTCTCATGACTTGCGATAGTAGCGTCATCGATGTTAGCTACATCTACAGCTTCCACGCCCAACTTAGAGGCGATGGTTTCGGCAATCGATTGGCATGAGCCAGTGGAAGAGCCATAAATTACGATTGTTGTTTTCATTTGTCTATATTACTTTTAGTTACATTTATTTTCGGGTGCAAAGATACATCCTTTTTCCATCATCTGCAATACCTAAAAATGATGGTTTCGCAGAAATACCTAAATATGGGGATAGATAAAAAGTTTTAGGACGATTCATCCTAAAACTTTCTTAAATATTCTACTTTTAGGATGATTTATCCTAAAAAAATAGTATCTTCGCAGCAAATATATAATCAAAGAGCAATGAAATGATATGAAACGAATAGAAAGAACGGAATATCTCAATAAACTGATCGCTTTCAAAGACAAGTCTCTTATCAAAGTGATAACCGGCATTCGCCGTTGCGGTAAATCCACCATTATGGAGATTTATCGTGACTGGCTTAAGAGGCAAGGTGTCAGTGCCGACCAAATCATCGATCTCAATTTCGAGGATTACGACTTCTATGAGCTTCGTAATCCACATAACTTATACGCTTATATCAAGCCATTAATTCATCAAGACAAGATGACTTATATCTTCTTTGATGAGATACAACATGTGGAAGATTTCCCAGACATCATCAACAGCCTCAACCTGAAGCCAACAGTAGATCTCTATATTACGGGGTCGAATGCCTATATGCTGCCAAGCGAAATCGCCACGTTACTATCCGGAAGATATGTGGAAATCGCAATGCTTCCCCTTTCATTCAGAGAGTATGTTGAAGGTATCGGAGGAACCGACAATCTTCCCAAAGCCTATACAGACTACATCACAAGGAGCAGTTTTCCATATACCCTTGAACTGGATACTCCCGCAGAAATCAGCGACTACCTGAATGGCGTATATAACACCATTGTAGTAAAGGATATCATGAGCAGGAAGAAGTTAAAGCGTTATCCGTTTCACAGCCGACAATATCGGCAACATCCTATCCACCAAGCGCATAGCCGACATCATGACTGCCGATGGAAGGAAAATAGACCAGAAAACCGTAGAACGGTATCTGACCGCACTCTGCAAAACCTTCTTCGTATATGAAACCAAAAGATACAACATCAAGGGTAAGCAGCTGCTCAAGACATTGGGTAAATATTATCTAGTAGATATCGGTTTGAGAAGAATGCTCCTAGGTTCCCGCTCATTCGATGCCGGCCGCATCCTGGAGAACATAGTTTATCTGGAACTACTCCATCGCCAGCAGAAAGTATATATAGGAAAGATGGATAATCTGGAAGTAGATTTTGTAGCGATTGATGAAAACAATATCACGTATTATCAGGTAGCTGCTACCGTTAGAGATGAGACTACCTTAAAACGTGAATTGGCATCTCTGCAGCAGATCAATGACCAATATCCTAAGTATATCCTTACACTTGATGAAGACCCTACTGCCGATTACAACGGTATCAAGAGAATCAATGCCCTAAGATGGCTGATGGGAGAAATAGGATAGCCTATATTTCCTCAGAGTAACACCATAATATATAAGGCACAAAAATGATAATTCGATGAAAGATTTTGCAGCGATAGATTTCGAAACGGCCACATTGCTCTACGGCAGCGACATCAGCAATGCCCAGCGCATCCTCTTCAACATCTATACCTCCAGCAAGCACCCTATCTTCGTTAGGGAAATGCGAGAGATAGATGCCTTCTTCGATGAATTGAATCCTGACATCAAGGTTATTTGGGGTCTTTCAGATGATGACAGTCTGGATGAGGATGCCAAAGTCACCATTCTGGCAACAGGTCTCAACAACGAACTGGCTGATGAAATTCAGGACAATCCTGTCACAACCACCAAGGATGAAGATGATTACCAGAGAATTATCGACAAGCTTTATCATCCGATACGTGACAACTTCCAATCACATGGAAAAGAAGATTCCCCAAAAGAGGATATTCCAGCAGAGTCCTCAAACACAGAATCTGCAGACAACCCTGATGAGGAGCCAGCCCCACTCACCCCCGAAGCTCCGCCAGAAGAATCTCCAGTCGTAGAAGAAGAGCCCCCAAAGCCTGTCATTCAGCAAAAGCCACCAACCTTGGCGAAGAGGATAAGAGACAGACTGAAGAAAATTGCTGAAGATTTAGACATCATCACGGAAGATGAATAGCCTTTGCTGATACAAAAAAATCCTGCTGGCAATGATGCCGGCAGGATTCTGCGTTTTATCTACCTAAAGATGTCATTTATTTTATCACCCAATCCTCTATGCTTCGCTGGTCTTCCGAGAAGTTAACACCCACTTTCACTACCTTCCGTCCATCATCGGCAAAAGCCTTAGCATAGTCCTTATTGCTGATTTGCGCCATGGCGATGTCGGCAGACTTCTTATATTTTAACTCAAAGATAAAGATACTCTTATCCGTCTTGAGCACAAGGTCAATTCTTCCATCCGAAGTGATATGCTCCACCTTCACATCTTCGCCAAGCATAGTGAAGATGGTGAACATCACGGCTTGATAGTGACGCTCATTATTGTTGATAATCGTATATGGGAACTTATCGTAGAATGCCTTTAAGTGAGGCATAAAGGCTCCCATATCGTCATTGATGAGCACATTCTTTTTATAAGCATATACGATTGCATCAAGTTCGCCTACCTCTGAAGGGGTATAATATTGGCAAAGACTTTCTGAAAAGCCTTGTCTAACTTCTTGATTAGGAAAACTGAGGTAATACATATCTAACTGCTTGTCATATCCCTTAATCGTAAGATACCCACTTTGGAAAAGGACTGGCACAGGGTCAGTAATAGTCTCAGTAGGAACATCGAAGCGTTTTGCTCTAGCCCAGATATCATTTAAGTCCATCATGTCCAAATTCTTCTGCTGCATCAGTTCTATTAAGAACGTAGGCGTTCCAGATGTAAACCAATAGCTATTAAACTCCTTATCATCCAATGCATTGATAATGCTGTAAGGATTGAAGATATCCTCGCTATTGATACTGAAATGGTAGCCATCATAATGCTGCTTGAGTTGCTCTAAGGTCTCCTCATAAGTAAGCCCATTATGTTCAGCCATCTCCTCGATACCCTCACGGAAATACTGAGTCAATTCACTCTTGGTTATACCACAACAGCTACTGTATTCATCCTTCAACGTGAGAATCTTGAGATTATTCAACTCGCTAAAGATGCTGAGCTGGCTAAACTTGGAGATGCCTGTGATGAATACAAAGCGAATATTTCCCTCTTGCTGCTTCAAGGGGCTGAAGAAATCTCGCATAATGTTGCGGATGGTCTTCTGTAAGTCTTCGTCACTGACAGAATCATGCATTGGAGCATCATATTCATCGATGAGAACAACAACTTGTTTACCTGTTTGAGCAGCAGCTGCAAGCAAGATGTTCTTAAGACGACCTCCAAAAGACTTCTCATCTATTGGATTAACCTTTAAACCATATTTTTTCTCTTCTACTTCTAGTATTCCGTTTAGAATTGAATATGTATTCTCCAAGCTATAATACTTACCACAGCTCAGATCCAGGTGGATGACAGGATATACCGTCCACTCCTTCTCCATCTGTTCGATGGCAAGTCCCTTGAACAGTTCTTTCTTACCTTCAAAGTAGGCCTTGAGAGTAGATACAAACAAGGATTTTCCGAATCGACGTGGGCGACTCAGAAAATGAAATTTGGCATAATGAGCCAACTGATAGACGATAGCCGTCTTGTCAGCATAGAAGTAATTCCCCTTCACGATTTCGGAGAACGTTTGTATTCCCAAAGGATATCTCTTTGAAGCCATAATCTTACTCTTAATAATTCAGGTACAAAGATACAGATAATATTTCAGAAAGCAAGCGTTTTTCTTATTATTAACAATAATTACGAGCTATGTAACTACTCAGCACTCCCTATAGAAGAAACAACCCAGCAGCAGGCTACAGAGCAGCAGACAACTGCCGAGTAAAAGATAAAAAACAGTTCATTTTGCAGCGTTATTCATATAATAGGATTTAGTTTTTAAAGGTAATTAGACTTATTCAGGTTACAATAGATATTGCATTGATAGAAATTACAAGGTAGACTTTTAGGTTCGGTTTTTGAAAGTGAGTCCTGCTGGCAGTAATGTCGGCAGGATTCTGCGTTATTATGCTCTAATGCAGACTGCGCTTACTTAAATTCTTCAATCTACGGGCAAACTCAGGTGCAACCTCTATCCTATAACTCATTAAGCAAATCCTCCGCAGGAATAAAATCCATTTTTCCTTCGCGATGAAGCTTCAATTCCGTAAAGGCCTGATTGATACTAGCAAGGGCTTCTTCCAAATAGCTCTCGTCATTAGAAAGTACGCCCAAGCTATTATAAATATCAGTATTCAATTGCATCACATTCATTATCGAATCCTTTCTTTTAGCGATACATTGCGTAGAAATTCTGCACCTTGTTATAAAGCATAGAAGCATAGAGAAGACCACTTTTCCATTCTTCAGGAATATGGCATATTCCAAATTTAGCACCCAGGATAGCCCCTGCTACTGCAGCATTGGTATCCGCATCTCCTCCTGATAAAACAATCTTCAGAATACCCTCTTTATACGAGGTTGCATGCCAATAAGCCCATAGGGCAGCCCCTAAAGTTCTGAGCGTATATCCCATACTCTTTTCATCATCCAGACACAAAGAATCCAGACCTTCATGATATGCCAAGTCAATAAATGGAACGATTCGTTCATCATATTGTTTGGCTATGCCAATCACATCTTCATAATCCAATATCCTGTCTTCAAAGACAAGAGCATGTATGATAGAAGAAACGACAACGCAAGAGCCCACACAGCGTGGATCAAAATGAGTTAGCTTACAGATATTCTCTGCATTACTAGTCACATTTTCCTTCAGAAGTCCTACCACCGAAGTTCTCATGACAGCCCCATTAGCTGCAGCTTTTTTCTTTCCCATCTTCCAGATAATCTCTGCAGCCTTCTGTGGATTCGAAGTATAGTCGCCTAGAGCCATTACATGATAGGTATGCCGGCCAATTCCCATACCTCCGTTCATCATCCATTCCTTAAACCTTCTGGCAATATCAAGAATATCGACCTTTTGACAAGCCACAAAGGAATCTAAGATGCATAGCATCATGTCGGTATCATCAGTCCAATCGTCTCTTTGCCAACGACGACGATGATCATCCTGCACGATTTGTGAATAGTCCTCTATCCCATTAGGATAAAAACGATCCACCTCTTGCTTGGACATAAACTCCGTGCTCAGTCCCAAGGCATCTCCTACAGCTTGCCCGAAGATTGTGCCGAGGAATCGTTCATTTATAATTTCATTTTCCATATTTTTTTCATTCATACAACCAACAAATCGTAAAGTCATCCATCACCAGCCATACACGCCATAGTATCTGCATCACCACCAAGAGAGATGGCATTACGGATAGCTGAAGTATAACTATCTGCTTCGAAATATGAGATGATAGATTCAGGAACACTCGTCAGCCATTTCGCAACAGCCAAGGTCATAACCGTATCATCCGTAAAACAAGGCTCTTTGTATATATCGAAGTCCCCATGCTTCACAGGATGAAATTCATACGTAGCCCCGAAGCGAGCGCCATAAAAGTTTACTTACAAATTACCGAATGCTATCTTTCATATTCCACTATTTTTTACTTCTTCAATAAGCGGCATATTATCATTTTCGGCATTTTTTTCATATAATAGACAAAGAACTGCTAAATGATTGACTTCACCTCCATCTAAAACACGAGTTTTGAGATAGAAAATTCGGCCATCACTTGCATATCCCGAATAAATATGTTTCTTTACATTTTTGTATGTAATATTTGCAATTGTTATCCCTGGCGCGATGTATTGTTCTACTGCAGGAAAATCCATCACAGCCCAAGCTCCCATTACAGAATAACTTAATTCTGAAACAGCATTTACATATACATAAAATGTTGTTGGCACATTATCTTCAAAAATTTCCTTATAAATCATATTAGCCATACAACGAAAACCAAATTCTGTACTTTTCCAAGTAACAACTGATTTGTCTAATTTGTCTTCATTACTATGCTCTTTTTTAAAAGATATGCTATCAACTGTCTCACTCACTTTTATTGTAGGTACAGCGAAAACATTTTTAGATGACTTTTTTACATTAATTTCACGATAAATCTGCAACGCACATAGACTACCAATCAACACAAGAACAACAATTGCAACAATTATCAACACCCTTAATAAAATTTTGTTCATACCTTAATATTATCAACAATTAGAAATACCAAGTACAAAATGCACCTATTCTTTGATTATACTTTGACTCCACATATTTAAGTAAAGGGTTACGATCAAGATATTGCATATAGTATATTCCAAAATCAAAATATCTAGAACCAACTCCTATTTGTGGATCTACCGCTATATTATTTTTATTTACTACCTCTTTAAGGATATCATCCCCACAAGCAATATTAAAACCAAATACAGCATTACATCCAATAAACAACTTATATTTTGAGCCCAAGCTAAAAGTATTAAAGCGAAGGCCTACAGGTATGCTTATTTGATGAGCTATAGGATACGTTTCATCTTCATCATAACTATAGTCATCATAGTCAGGATTAATATAAAGATGATACGAGTATTCTATACCTACAATAAAATTAATAGCATCACTCCATTTTCCTAATTTTAGTTTCATGCCAGAACCTATCCCCATGCAATCATTAAGATAATCCACATGAACAATGTTCCAACCTACCGAAACTCTATCTTCCCACCATTCTTGTCTAGATAGTGCTCTTTGTCTTTTTTCATATGACTTACGCATATTTTTTACACTATCTATATATTGCTTAACTATTGCTCTTGTTTGTGAATCTTTGGCAAAAGACATTGCATCATCCATACTATACTTCGATGAAAACAAAGTAAGATTTGTAGCCTTTAAAATAGCTAATCGATTTGATACTTCATCTCGATGTACGCTATTATAAGGCAGGGTCTGTAAAAAAGCACTAACTTTAGTCTCACTTTCACTTTGTAGTATTTCTGACAATTCACGAGCTTCTTTTAACTCTTGATAATGTATAGCAGGTACACCTGTCAATGTTTTATAAGCATCTGCATTTTTATAATATTCATAAGCAGTATAATTATACCCTGATGCATAATTTTTCTCACCACGAATAATATTTAAAAAGTATTTAGCTTGTCCAACATGAACAGAATTAGGATAAAGTGTTATAAACGCAGAAATTTTTTCCTCATTAGTACCATCTTTACAATTATTCCACTCTTTTTCTTCACTCAACTTATTTATTGCAATATAAGCCTCATTTTGATAAGCCTTTAAAACTGACTTTGAGAGATAATCATTGTAAGCATCTAAAGTATTTTTGCTACTTGCCACATGCCATAGTTTATAATCCTGCAATCGGTTCTTTGCATCATTAACCTTTTCACTTTTAGGATATTTTGAAATAAACGATTGCAATGCAAAAGGTGTAGCTTGACTACATGCATCATTAAACGCTTGTAATTCTTTCATTTTTTGTTTTTTCACTCCTTCTTCGCAAGAAACGAGCAAAGCCTTTGCATGTCTATTACCTGGAGCCAATTTCAATACACCTCTAAGTAATGTTTCAGCAGTTGCAAACTGCCCACTATTGATACACGCTTGTGCTTTTTTAATTTTTTGCTGTATCATAGCACTTTTATCAAACTGGAAACTCTCCGCTGAAGAGCTAACTATTCCAGCCTCTAAATTCATGACACATACTACAAACATAAAACACAAAAAGAATAATATCTTTTTCATAAGCTACTTCAATAAATCTGTCAATTTTATTACTTTATGTTGCTTTGGATCATAATTTTTTAAACGAGCAATAGCCTTATCTATTACATCATTCAAATACATTATTGTCCAGTTTGCAAAATACACTTTTTTATAGTAAGTTGTAGTTTTAATTTTTACAATATTAGACGAGGCTTCACGACCACCAATAAAAGGATTTGCCATTCCTTTGTCATTTTCTATTTGCCCAAACAACTCATCTATTTCTTTATAATAATTTCCATAATTCTCTAGTAAAAACTTCAATGGAGTAAATGATTTCTGTAACTGTGGTGAATACATCCTACCAAAATTCACAATAGCTTCATCAACTCTCACCTTATCATACTTCTTTCTAAGACAATCATTTGAGACTCTCAAGAAACAAGAGTCTGCAAACAAAATTCTATCCTTTAAGTGTTGATTCAACTCGACCTGTTCTCGTATTTCTGATTTCAATATAGATATTACTTTTTTCAAACTATCTATTTCATTATCTTTATTAGAATCTTCGCTAACTTCTACAAAAGAATCTATATTCGAAGACACCTCTATAGTATCTTTAGACAGTTTTTTCTTATTTTTCTGAGCCATTGTGTTGCAAGAAAAACAAATAATAAACAAAATCAATATAATTTTAATCTTACTCATTTTTATAACGCATCATAATTAACATTTTCATTACCAAATTGTGCATTACCATATAATTCACCAGCTCTTTGTTCTAAAGAAGAAATGTCAGAAATATGCCCATAAACGCTTCTAGCATTTTTCTTATACTCCTCCAATTTAGCTGAAATTCTCAGAGCTAAATCATCATAAGAACTTTGAGTATAGTTGTAATAATTACGCAAGAGGTTCACCTGCCCCACAAGATAGGCAAAATGAGATTGCTCTAACCTTGTCGCTACTGAATTTAATTGGTTTACCAATGTCACACAATTATTTATTGGGGACATTGAAGCATACTTCTTTGCGGTTGCAATCTTGACCTTTGCATCTGACAAACTGGTATAACCAGTATTAGCTGCTGCATTTTTTGCTGCATAATAATTTGAAATTACATCTTGAATTTTACTTAAAGAGCTATTAGCTTCACCACCAACAATAATGGAACCATCTGTCGTTTTCAAAGAACGTAATTGTGCAATTTTTGCAGACATTTGCTTTAACGCAATATCACTCCAAACCGTAGCTGAGAACTTCTCATCACAGGCTGTTACAAATTTGGGAATATATTGAACAGCAAATGATTCCAACAACTCATCTTGTTCTTTGCTTTGTAACAAGGAATCCTTCCACATGAAGTTAATTTCATGCGTTATTGCCACAAATGAAGAATCAAGTTCATTTATTGTCGAAAGTTTTTTCATCTCTGCCATATCATTTTTTATAGCAGCAACATATTGATTTTTAAAACTCATGTGTGATGGCGGTGAAACTACTGTCTTATAATATGCCATCACACCGCTGACAGCCGCAATTATTGCGACTATCAGCAATGTAATTTTTATCGACTTATTCATTATTACAATCCTCCATTTTTATTTGACTCAGAAGAATTCTTTGGAGCAGACTTTGAAATACTCTTAGTTTCTGTATTTTTTTTCAAGACTCCTTTAGAATTACTTTTACTTGAGACAACTTTAGCTTTTTGTTTGTTAGCCTTTACCTTACTTTCCAATGGACTTACTTCTTTTGAGATATCCTCTACAGGCTCAATGTCTGCACTAGAAGCATCAACAGTGGATTTTTTTTCGATCACTCTATTAACTGTTTTTATCCAATTCTTTATAGTTATAGTACTATCAGGAGAGTCATTATAATCATCAGACATTTGCACACCATTCTCTATAGCTTTCAGAGCGACTTCTTTTATTTTATTAAACTGCTCACAATCTATAGACATTTTGGTCAAATCTTCAAAACGATATTGCTTTAGACAATCATACATACCTGCTGGTAATTCTGGTAAAGTGTCCATCACTGCTTTTGACCATTTTTCATGCTCATTTAGATAAGTCATTGCACCTATCGAATCAGGGGTTTCAACTTCTGCATCATCTAGCGGTATCACTTTTTTCTCTACTATTGGAGGCCACCCAAATTGGAATTCTTTATTGTCCATATAAGAATCAAAAACAGTAAATCCTGCTATAAGAATTGCAAGAACTATTGCCGAAAGTAATCCATAAAACCAATACTTTATTTTATATCCAAAACTTACATACAATGTTCTGCCCTCGCAAGAATATCCCTCTAAAGGAGACTCACCTAATCCATCGAAATACTTTGACTTCAATGTCATTTCTGCCTCTTTTCCATTTGCTAGGATAATAGAATAATTAGCTTGTCCCTCAGCTCTATGCAATGTAATTTTCTGCTTCTCTTGATGGTTTATAAAGTCTACTGTTGCTTCCCAAGTCTCATACTTAAAAGCTGAGATTTGTACCTTAGCATGGCGACATACTTCCTCTGGCAAAGAAACTTGTTGCTGTACAACATCGTAACCTTCCACTATAATTTTATCAGCCTCTACTTTTTTCCCATCATGATTGCGAATATCAAAAAAAGACTTACTGATAGTCTTTTTCCAATTCAAATAACCGACATGAGGAAATGGCACAACATCAGTATCTATCGTAATAGGTTTTAAAGCAACATCTTCAAAACTATCACGACGAGCATAAAGTTCAACCCGACTTCCTTTCTTTACAAACAATGGGGAGTCAAAAGTTTTACCATTTCGAAATACCACCTTAGCGCCTTGTCCCATCACAGAAAGTTCACTAGCTGTTGGAGACACAAGAACACAATATTCCTCTAATGGTTGTTTTGTCAAATCACCAAAAAACGGCGCACCTTCTGCATTCACTTGAATCTCAGCATTTCTATCCAAAATAAAAACAGCCTTAAACTGTGAATAATATTCTTGATAACGTTTTTTGCCAAGTAGTTCGGAAAGTTCTCCTTCCCCATTCACAAAGCGCAAACCTAATTTTTCTCCTATAGATGGAGCATATTGGCTACAATAACTTTTTTCAGGATATTCTTTGTCAAAGAAATCATAAGCTTCATTTTCAATAGCCTCAATACTTGATTGAGCAAGTATACTTTTAGCATAATGGTATGCCCTCATAACTTGCTCATCATCTATATCTATATTACATGGAACAAAGAGCCAAGCACTTAAACAATCACCAGCATGTCCAGGAATATCACGAAGCAACATAATATAACAACCATACTCACTAAAAGACATAGCTGTCACAACATTTTCCGTTCCTACCAAACCTGAGAACATACGTAAATAGTGTCGTGGGTCAATTACTTTCTTGAACCACGAACCTTTGTTGCACACGAGAGGTTCATAAACACCATCACTTACAACTTTTATAGCAAATCCTAACTTATTCATTTTTTAAAGAAATTTAGTCCACGATGAATACGATCATTCTTAAAACCTTTAGTACGTTCCAACAACTTTCTCACAATGTTAGCTGCCGGTCTTTCATCAAAGAGGCAATAGTCTTGAAAACAAACTTGCCCCAGAGAGAAAGGTATTATCTCAACAATACCATTGTTTATTTCATAATCCTTACAAATTTTCACCAAACCATTATAAAAGCCACCATAATTCTCAGATATGTAATTTCTCAGAATTGAACCTAGTTGTCCAGAACGAGCATGAGCTTTATCTACTTTCGTTATAAGGATATAGATTGCAACAGTATCATCCTTAAATATACCAGTTCTCTTGATGTATTGCAAAGCACCATTAAGATAAACATCTTGTCTTAATCCATCATATTCTCTATCCTCTGCCCCATACTCCATAACAAAGAAATGGATTTTCTTATTCTGTGTTCTTGTTTTAGGATCAATAAGAGCATTGGTCAAAATGTCTAATGTTTCAAGTTCCTCATTAGACAAATTTTCTCCTGCATCAGAACGATACATACATCTCATTAACTCACCAGCTAAGTCCATACAAGTCAAAGGATGTACTTTTCCTTCTTCATCCTCCAAATCGAACCCCATCTCATAAGTTGCAGTCGTAGGAGTTTTACCAGGCACAAGACTTACATCTCCCACTGTAAATAAAGAGCTCAAACGATTCATGTAACCATAGCCAAGGCAATCATTATCTTTCATCATTGTTTTAGCCACATGACCATTATTCGCTACGCTAAGTATTGCACCTAAAGCGCAACTTTTTCCAGAAGAAGGTATCCCCCAAAAGTAGACTTCTGTAGAAAGCTTATTTATCTTCTCAAGTTTTCTATTAGGAAGGGCAAAATCTTGTGGATGCTTATTTTTTGCAAGACTCTGAATAAAACGGTTATCTATACCAAGATTACCCAGTTCATCAAAAGCCAAAACACCTTCATCTATGAAACGATTTAATGTTTCAGCCCCAAAAATGTTATGATCAGCCTCAATCAACTTTAGAAAATCAACATGAGAAATTTTGCCTCTATCCAAATATCCCACAACTTTTTCGTAAATCAACTTATTTTTGTTGATTTCTTTACTTGTTTCTATCTCTTTAATTCGTTCCTTTAAAGATACTATATCAATACAAATATATTGCTCACGTATAAGTTGATTTATCTTACGCTTAGCCTCCTTACAATGTACATCGTTAGGATATCTTTCACAAAACTGTCTCAACTCATCACAACTATTTTTATCAATAGTTTCCCAATTAGATTCAGCTTCTTTTCGAGATACTTTACACTCCAAACTTTCCAACAACTGTTGAGCCTCCATTCGATGAACACTTAAAGGATAGGTAGCAAGAAAGTGTTCCAAAACTTCCGTTGAGTTAGAAGACTTGGCTATTTGCCATTCATCTTCTTCTGATCCTGCAAGTTTCTTCTCAACTTGTTTACGAACAGAAGCAGAAAAATATCCCTCGGTCTCATCACATAGTTCCTCAAATGTCACAATACCTGCCTTGATATATTTCACCAATTCATCAGCAGAATACATATCTACATTTTCAATTATAGCTTGTTTATTCGGCATTTTTATATCATTTTATATTATTACTTACATTTTGGATTATCTCCGTAATCATTCTCTCCTTCATCTCCATCTGCAAATAGCATCCAGAGTGCATAGAAAGGGATTATTTGATACCAACCAGTATTATTTCTGTCATGGCATCGTTTTGCACCTTGCGCCCATAAAAACCAATAACCAGGTATCAAACAAACATAAATAGCACCTTCACTAAAATTTCCATTTGTTATCAGCCCTAAAACAAATCCAGCCACTATAGCATAAAGATAGAATAGAAGGATAGAAAGTCCATATTCCAATCTTCTAATGCGACCATGAAAAGAGAATGGCCGTTTAAACATGCCTTTATTTGAAGGTTGTTCATTGTAGACAGGTTGTTCTTGCCCTTCAATATTAGTTGCACATTCCACCGTTTGATCCATTGGTGCAATAACGGCCTCAGGAATAACAATCTCAGGAACAGTTATTTTTTCATGTTCAGTTTCTTCATTAGAGAGTGCTCCTACTTTGTTTACAGAAGCTTCAACATCAGACAATTGCCTATCATCTTGTGACCGTTTGGTTTCTTCATTCGACGTAGCAGAAGAACCAGTAGCCAACTTCTCCTCGATACGCTTGCGCATCAAAGGAGTGAGGTTACCACTTTTACTTAGTTCATACATGGTAACCACTCCATCATTTATAGCCTCAGCAATTTGGTCTGAACTATATTCTCTAAGATTTGTCAAAATATCATTTTTCCTACTCATAAGATTATATTTTAAAGAGTAAACGATTCATAATCATCAACTTTATTCTCTTTCGGTTTCGTTGTAACCGAGTGCTTACCTTGAGGCATGCTGATATCAATGCCACTATTTTTATTACTATACCCTTTCTCCATCCCCCAAAACCTATAAGTACTCTTGGTATGACGATCTTGCAGAATATATGGAAAAAGCATCGCTAGATACAAAAGAACAGCTGTTACTATTGCCATCAGGTTAGGAAATGACTTTTGAGTAAATAAGTCCGTCAAATCATCCAATCCATTTTCTACTTTTACAAGACTTCGACTAGACTCGCCAAAAGTTACAGTTTCGTTGCCAAGAAACTCCTCATTAGACAATTTCTTTTCAGAGAACTCACATAATTGGTGATTCCAATCCTTTATAGCAGATTTTATTTCTTTTGTATTACCAAGCAAAAAGACATTCCAAGTACTAGCACCTTCACTCGAAGACTCTATCCAGCTATTTGCAGAAACCTTCAAAGAATCATAGTTATTTGACAAAAGTTGTAAACGCAATGTCTTCACCATATTCTCTTTTTGAATTTGTTCTTTTCCTTCACTAAAGCCACAAGCAATAAATTGTTCAGGATGAATACTTCTATTAGAGATTACCCTTTCAAGCATATTTTGATAATTGCTGATACGCTTATTTGCATAATCATCATAATCTACAAACATCTGGTTTGAAGCCTTAATGGCATTTGTAAAGTTAATTACAATCTCATCATTATGACTATGAACTGTCCAAAAATGGAAATACGGCAACATACATACTAAAAATATGATAGGAGAAGTACAAATACCAATTCGCTCCAACCAAATTTTTTTAGAAATTTTGTGCGCCGTTGCCTTAGCCATTTGGGAACCGATAAACACTACTACCAAGACGATGTCTACTACTGCCATTGTTACAGCTGCTTTCGTAAAGTCACCATCAGTCCGATAAACCACTCCTACGAAAGTTATATAACTTATAAATATGAGAGCAAGAAATGCTATAATATGCCCCCATGAAAATTTTAACTGTTCATCCATATTGTTTACTTTTTACGGTAATAATTTTTCCAATTCACTTATTTTTCTTTTATACTCAGCTATTTTTCTACGAATAGCATCGTAATCTGTCTCATCTTCTTTCTGCCGTGGTGGAGAAGCAATATTTTCCACTGGGGCTTTAGAAATTGGAGAAGCTCGATTCGCTGCAGATTTATCTCCTGCTCCATCTGGTACAGTCTTCATTGTCCGTTCTGTAGGAGTACTAAAATCTCCCCGTTTGACACCTTCAAGAACTTTGTCAACCAATACCATCGGCGGCATGAAGCCATAAACATCTGAGCCTGTTTTGTAAAGGACATTCCTTGCTTGCTCCACAGTTAAGTCTTTCTTAATTGACTTCATGAGAGCAATGGTACCCGATACTATCGGAGCAGCCATACTAGTTCCGTCAAAGGACTTGAAATCGCCATGCGGATACGAACTGTAAATACCCTTACCTGGTGCCGATATATCTGAACACGGACCATAGTTCGTGAAGTCTGTTGGATACAAGTTCTTATCTACAGCTGCCACGACTATAGATGAGGCATTTCTGTTCTCAGGAGGTATACTAGACAGAATGTCGTCATTGCCGGCAGCAAATACAAGAATACAGTTTTTCTTGGCTGCCAAAGCACAAACTCTAGCCCAAAGCTTTTCTAGATTTTTAAATTGCCGCTTGGCTATTTCGTTTTGTTGCTCTACAGGCAATTGATTTAGCCCCTTGAAAGAAGGACCTACAGACAGGTTTACTACATCCGCTCCATGATGAATCGCATACATCGTTCCTGCGATAAGAGCAGACAACGGACATTGTTTGTTGTCAAAAACCTGAACCGGCATCAGTTTACAATTCGGAGCAACACCGGACGCTCCTTTATTATAATAGTCTGCACTACCAGCCGCAAGTCCCGCTGTATGTGTACCATGCCCTTGCCCTAAACTAAGACGGTTATTTTGGGTAAACACATTATATGCATCCACGATACGCCCTTTAAACATTGGATGTCCGGCTTCAATTCCATCATCAACAACTGCAACCCTTACATCAGACGAACCTTTAGTTATGCTCCACCCTTGTTTCAGACGAATTGCGTCCAAGTGCCAGCCTTGTTTTTCCGTAGAGGTACTCACATGACCATTCAACTCATATATCTCTTCGTCAAAAACCAAGAACTTATGATTCGGTATTTTAGAGTTTATCGTTTGACGAATTTGGTCTCGCTCATTCTCAGGAATCTGAACCACCAACAACTTCACCTCTTTGTCATATCCTATAATGGAGTATTTCTCTTCAGAATAGGCTCTCTTGAAGTCTTGTGCCAAAGATTCAATGTTGTCCTTTTCGTCCTCCATGAACAAGAACAGACGATTAGCTATCGTATTTGGCACACCTGGTTGACGAATAATTGGGATTTCTTCTCCATTTTCTCCTGTTACAGGGGCAACAACACTTCCCTGGTCAGGCAATTTGCCGTCATCGCCAGTTATAGGTCTAATCCGTCCATTATCATCAATAACCCTTCCGTTGGAAGTTGTAACACTGTCAATTGGAACTACACCATTTTCCTCATGATGTCCGCTACATCCTTCACATGATCTCAGCAAGAAAAGCAACAGGCCTATTATCAACAATGTCAGTAACAACCAAAGTAACCATTTAAAGCATCCCCTGCCTAAAAATAGACCAGCCAACCATGTCCTAAAACGACGCCACAATGGAATACGTGAATATTCTGCCGTAAATGTTTTGTTACTATCCATTAAGACATTGTGTGGAGACGGAATCCATCCCTTGAACTCGTATCCTTGCTTGGGTATTACCTTAGGAATTTCAAAGTCGGATATTCTTTCACCTTCTTGCTTGCAGAAAGAGGCAACACCTTCAGTCTTACCATGTTCACCAGCAACAAAGTTACAAGCGTAAAACTTGGATTCCTCTTTTTGAGGTTGCTCGCACACATCAGGAACTATCGGTTCTTCAATAGAAGCAGCAGGAGATTCGTCAACTATCGTTTTGACAATTTCTTCATACATCGCAACAAAATTCAAGTCAGTATTTACAGTCACACCAATAGGCGATGGCATCCAACCTTTAAATAGCCAGCCTTCATTGGCTGACACTTTAGGTAAATCTCGTTCAGACAGAACAAAGCCTTCAGGACGTGTCATAAACTTGTCTAATTTATCAACAAGCACTCCATGTATATTGGCATCAAAAGTTATCTTATACTTTTTCACCATATCAAACTCATGAATGACAGAGCCAATGATTTTATGCTGATGTGTATCAGGAGTCATTCCCCATGCTACGACAAAAACTTTTCCATCACAACAATAAATACTATCATCATGAAGATAACGAATTGTACCAGCAATAATCATCAAGTCCTCACCATCGCAATCCTGTGCAGCCTTACGGTAAGCCTTTATTGTCTTATCTTTAATACTTTCGTATTTCGCCCGTTCTTCCCCCGTAAGATCGGCAATTTTATGAGGATGGTCTTTCCATTCGTCAATATGCCAACATATTTGGTCTTCCTCCTCTACATATTGTGGGGTAGCAAGAAAATGCTGATATTCTGGCGCAACAACCTTCTTGACAACGCTCATTACGCTGTCAAAACGTTTATACAAAGGATCATGACCAACCCCTTGAAAGTCTGTAAAATCAGAAACTTCCGTATAACAAAGCTTCTGTTTTCCTTTGAAAGTATATCCAGCCATTAACTTAATCTTTATATAGAGTTTTACATTCTTCAAGAAGAGCTCTCACTTTGGCATTTGCCACAGGATCAACATGAGAGATATCACTAGCATAGAGCAAACCAATGGTTACAAGATTCTCCCAACGTTGGAAGTTGTCCCAAAGAGGAAGTTTCATGAGAGTTTCCATGCTAACATTATCTATGTTTGCAGCATCATCGAAAGCAGAAAGAGTTGTCACCAGGGATTGTGGCTTGCGCACAACATTCCATGCGGATGGACTCAAATCTACGACCACATGACATTTTTCTGCCTTTGTACGTATTGCCTCAACATCATTATCATCCATATAGCTTCTGCCTACCGAACTAACAAAGTTGTTAAGGGTCAACGAAGCATAATCAGCAATGGCATTAGGTTGCTCGTTAAGACTGAAGACTTTGCAATATCTGTCGATTCTTTCTGAGATGACCTTCTTTACTCCAAGTTTTTTGAGTAATGCCGTCAGCATGAATACGACTTCATCAGCATGAGGAAGATTTTCTTCCAATTGCTTAACATGCTTTTGTAAGAACTCTTTCCAGTAATCAATAATATGCTTAGTCACTACATCTGCTATCGTGGTCAGCGTCTCTGTTTCTGCCGAAACGACTTCCTCTACGGAGCAACCTTTCTTTTTCAAGTCTTGTTCTATAAGTTTAATATCGCCATATAGGTCACACAACTTCTGAATATTGACTTGCTTGCTGTCTGCCACATCAATACCTGCTTGTATACGAATGAAATTTATCATAGAGAAGTCCTTTGGTTCATCTGAGTGGCAAATGATGATGTCATACGCAATATCACGCAAATCACCAACGGGAACCATCAGAGAATCTATAATCCTTCCAAATATTTCAGGTTTTGAACCTACAGAGAATGTTAACGAGCGTTTGATATCATTAGCTATTTGCTTGACCTTTACATTCTTTGCCTCACTATCTTCTGGCTCAAAATATACAGCCAAAGCCTTATACATTTCTTGCTTTATTTTTAAAAGCTGCATAAGATACTTCTGTTTACGAGCATCATCAAGAATGCCAGATATTGTATCAAGGCTACGGATGATTGCTTTTGAGCCATCATTGTTAACAGTCGCTACATCACTCCATGTTTGTTCTGGATTGGAAAAATGCTTCTTTACAAAATCATTTTGCAGAAAGCTTTCCTTTAAATCTTCAAAATATTCAGGATAGTCTTCATATTTGTGGACTGATTTTTCTTCCGATTTTATGACTCCATCGCTATATCCATCAAACACACCATTCTTACCAGACCAATAAAAGTCACGGAGTGGATAGATATTCTGGAAAGCTTTTATAGAGCCCATATTTCCACTTGCAACCCACTCATCAAGCCATCTATTTGGCTTAATTATTTCAGGAAACACGGTATCAAAACGATTCCAATGCATAGCCAGTCGATCTTTATTGTCTGAATTATCACTCTTCGTGCGTTCAAGATCTATATTGAATTTCGTTGCGATGAAGAATAAAGGTGCAATACCATTAGTATTGAGCAACATTTTGGCACGTTCTTCAGGTGTTGCACCAATATTATCTTCTATCCAGTTATTGATAGTATCTCCAATAGTAGCTTCAGCTTTCTGGTCATTATGATGACAGAACAGAACGCTGCTTATTTTTAAGGAACGGGAATACTTATTAAATAAGTACGCCACCTTACCTCTACGCAACACTTTCGGCAAAACGGTATGAATATCAGCCTCTTTGAACTTTTCACGCGAACGCGCTCCAGGGAAGTCCAATAGATCTATTTTCTCCAAGAACTTACGATCACTTGCCAATGATTGCGGCAACTCAAATGTTAGTTCTGCTATCAGAGCTGACAAATTTCCTTTGTTAAAGTCATGAGCAATAATGTTTCCCCTCGCATCATATACGTCAGTATAGATAACATCGTTACCAGTATCAGACTTTACGCCACACACAGTATCAAGCCAGTCAATCTTCAATAATGTACCTTTTTCTCTGAGCACAGCATCGAATGGTACATAAACCTCCGTATTGAAATTCAATTTTTTATATTCATTGATGATAACACTGAACAAGTGACTTATTTCAGCATTTTTGTTCCAAAGCAAGCTAAATATGTCCACCCATTTGTCATATGCTACGTATTGAATTATCGGAGCAACGACCTTACAAAAGTTAGATTGTATTACTCCTGTTGCAGCGTTACCAATAATATCACGGATATAGTCATAGATATCCTTGATGTCATCTTCTTCTATCTTGTCTTGCTGAATGATATGGGCATTCCATAATCCCCCCATCTGTTCAAGCTGCCTATTAATATCATCATATTTCAGAACATTATCTGGATTTATCTTAATATCATTATAGTATGAGTCTGTCAACAATAAAATGATATCAACTACCGAAAGATTAAGTATTTTTACATAGTCCTTCATTGGATTGTTGGCCTTTTGTAATGTAAATCTAGTAATTACACCTGTAGACTCAACTTTAGCGTTATTACCTCCACTCGGATTTATATCGTCAATAAAACTAAATGACTTTTCTGCATTTGTTATAACAAATGGAGCTTCCGGAGAAGACAACAAACTACTCATCAGATAGGATTTACCTACCTGACTCTCTCCATATGCTGCTGCAGAACAGTTATCGCTAAGAGCATTGTGTATTCGCTTCAACTGTCTGCGATAGTCCTTGAAGACATCGTAAGGAAAGGAATCCTTATTGTACTCCTTTGCCCAAGCGATACTCTTCTCAACTAAATTTATATGTTGCTCAATATCTTGTAACATATCTTATTGTTTCTTTTTTAGAAATCGAATTCACCAGAATCCAACCAATATTGTTCATTTACACCAAGGCTCTGGATATGAATCTCAAGGTTGCCGTCCATTATATCATTGCCATTCTTATCCGTAATAGCACTAATTGACAGTTTTTCCTTATCTTCAACATCACGTTCAATGGTCATTTTAAAAGGCATACGCTTTTTCAATGCATCTATAGAGTCTTTAACCAAAGCCATCACTTTTGCATCTGTAGGACATTCGCGCCCCTCTAATATGGCTCGTTTGCGAATTTTATCAGCCATCTTATGACGATTGAAATCAATAGAGTACAAGGCTCTACATGGATACGAATCCATACCGATTTGTCTTACTTTCAAGGTCTCTGGCACGCTGCTGACCATCAAATCGCCCTGATTTTTATCTGGTGTCAGAAGGTACTCTATCGGTTGTCCTTCTCGTGATGCTTCTATGAAGTTTACCGTTGATTTGAGTTTTTTCTTCAACAAGTCAAGATTGATAATGAACTTATTGAGATTGGAAAATTCTGAAGCATAGTGCCCTATAACGCCACCCATTGCTACTATGGTCTTTGCATCTTTAATATAACCTGTATTTTCTCCAAAAGGATACCAATCACCCACATAATAATCATTAAGAGTGATAAGCCTATTTGGGGATACAGCATAATACTTCAAGAATATATCTCTAATCACAGGCAATGATGATGGCCTTCCAGAAAGCAAAACCACATCACAGGCATAAGAGTACATTATAGTTGCCACCTTCTTTAAAAGAGGCTCTATTTCTTTCCTTACAATAGTACAGATAGCATCCCGTTCAAAGCGCCAAGTCAGTCGGGTAATATCTATTCCAAGCTTTTCCTTAAACTCAGAAATGACTGATGCATTGGGTGGACAATCTGCAAAGACATCGACATAACGCACATTACAATCCTTGCACCCCCGTTTGAGTAGTTCTAGAAAATAACACATCAACGGAATGGAATACTGAATATTGAAATTCTTGCGAAGTACCCTATCAGCAACTGTCTGTCCATTGTAGTCCTTACCAAAAAAATTCTTTATATTCTGTCGATATTCTTCAAACGACAGATCTTTAAGTTCCTTTCTGAACGCACTATCCTCATCAAGTAGCATAGCATTCTTTATCAGGGCATAAACTATATCATCCCCAGCGAAATAAAAACTATCATAGAACTTGGGTTCAGGAGTTATTGTTGTCACATTGCCTTTAATATAAGTATATTTACTTATCATGAGGTCTGTAGTTCCTGCTCCTATATCCAATGAACCTACAGTAATAGAAGGTTGCTCTTCTCCTTCTTCAACCTTACCATAAAGATTGAAAAACTCATTGCAACATCCTTTGTATTTGTGCCCAACTTCTCCATACATATAGACGAGCTGAGAACACGTTGCTTCATCATAATACCAGCAGTCTTCTTCGTCTTTGAACGATCGAACTACAGGAATGACTTCAACAGCCTTTCCTGGGGTCTTATTTTCTGAAGGATTATCATATTCAGAATTTTCTAACAATACAACAGCATCCTTAGCACAATGAACCAATGCCTCACGTTCTATTTTTGACATAGCTGTTTGGCATGTTACTATAATACGCTTTATCTTTCGTGGCATATTGGGCTTGCCAAATCCAAACTTATTGGAACGATATTCTTCAGAATTTACCTGTGTACGAGCTTGAGCCAACATTTCGAGGAAAGAGAATGTCATAAGAGAACGACGAGAATAATGATATGTATTTCCACTTTCTCCATTCAAATCTATAGTGCCATCACTCTTTAACTGATTTGTAATTCCACGCAAATTCAAGATATGATTATCTTTTTCTCCCTTCAATACCAGAAATTGCCATTCTTCTTTGCTTGGACGCCAATCCCAAAGATATCGCTTTGGGCTCGAATATGTTGACAAAGATTCCGTTTCGTCATTACTATTGGTAGCTAAATGCAAGAGCGTATTGGCTTCTTTTCCTAAACGCACCAAACTTGGATAGACAAATTGCTTGCCATCCTTAATACCGAAATCACCAAAGTCAACCTTTCTAAAAGCTAAACGCATATCGAATGGATTTGCATGCTTGTTTACCTTTAACCCATCGCCATTGTCTACAACTAAATCCGTATAATCAATCAACTCCAATTTTCGAACTTGGTTGAAGTTTGTATTATCTTCTATAAGCAAAGCCGTAGTTTTTGAGTTGCCAATATCGACGACCATGTCAACGTCCTTTGTCTCAACATCTACATCCTTATAAAGTTTGATAACTGGTAGCAAATTCTTTTGTACGAGATAGTTTATCAAGAAGGCATATGTTGCAATATACGCTGTACGTCTAACATTTGCTCCTTTAACCTGCGACACTCTTTGTACTGTTGGATGTACAAGATGCAATAGGTATTCGTCTATATAGCTCCATTTTTTACCTGATGTGCAATAATCCATTAAATAGAATTCATTACTACATAAGGCAAAATCCATATCGTTACGATACTTATCTGGGAAAACCGGACACTCATCGTACTCATCAGTAACTTCATATTTTGCTCTTGTATCAAAAGCAACAATTGCATCATAGTGCTTAACCCCTTTACTTTCTGATTTAGGAATCAATTTCATTCTTGCCCAATTGAGAGGTCCAAACTTGAATCTTTTAGGAGTTCTTTTAAAAAAATATGGCAAAGGAAGCCAAACATTCTCAAATGCAGACAGTTTGCAGTCTCTATCAGTAAACGTAATATTGAATATATCACCTCTTACTCCAGGGCAATTCTCGTCATCTATACGTAAAGGAGTGATGCCATCGTTTTTCAATTCGTTGACATCAATTTCAATGGTAGGATCAGCTAAATATCCACCAGCATATAACTTCTGCTTATTATAATAAACACATTCGTCTTCAGTTCTTAATTCATAAACAGGCTCTAGTACCCATTCCCCATTTGTAGTATCATACCATTCATGATACCACATCTTGAACTTCTCTTGAGTATTGATACTCAAGGGTATTGTAAAGATTTGGATTCCAGAATTAGCTATCAATGTATGCTCACTCACCATAATGGCACATTTTTTCTTGCCGATGGTTCCCATCATCAAGCATATCATGCACTAAGTTTAATACGAGCATAAAAAAGCGTGGGAACTGCCTGTCGTCTGTCCCACTGATAGAGGCCTTCGCATTGCCCGATACTGCTGAACAGACAACGTTAGAGCCCACGCCGATATGATATACGCCACCACATGGAGTATCTTACCTATTATTATAGGTATACAATACTCCATTGGCTGTGATATAATCACACCCGTAGACACCTACCGTTGCTAAGTCCATGACAGTATCTGAAAGTTGCGAAGTTTCTATCAGTCGTGAACAAAGCGCCAAGTATGCGCCTTATATATGTCGTGTCTCTTTCCCACCCTACTCTCCTCTATCATAAAGCTAAAGCAAATATGAAAAGGCTCGGCGTGGTTCGAGACTTTTGCTGCGATTTTCATGTTTTTACACATTTCTATCGCTAACTGCCTACAAAATTATAGAAAAAAAACGAAACAACAAAACTTTTAGCTAAAAAGTTTCGAAAAAAGTTATGTGAGGGGGAATTATGGTGAAAAGGAGGGGAATCTGCGGAACATGATAATTCCAACAAAAGGGAGGAAATTTAGAAGGAAGTACGCAAGCGACAAAGAACCAACAAATATACGCACGTATAAATCTTTTTTCTCGAAAAAAGTATCAAAGTCTCATTTTTAGACATAAAATAAAAGTTATATCTTTAATACACAGAACTTTATCACGAATGAGACTTCTCTAAAAATGAAGGGAGAAGTATCATCGAAGTATCATAAATTAGCGAAAAGTATCATGATTTTCTTGCTTGGTATCGAAAAAATGCTTTATGAAGTGATAATAATAGCATTTGCAAGGCAATAAACAGGATGTTTTTGCGTTTAGTAAAACAGAATGTTTTATTCTTAATACTTAAGAAACATGGATGAAAAGGAATTACTGAAAAAGGCTTTTGAGTACGGAAACGTACCTAGCAACATCACCTACTGTTTCACCGAACCATGTCCGATGAAAAACAAATGTATTCACTATCTATCCGGTCTCTACAAAAACGAGAAGACTGATAGAGGGGATGCCATTTTCCCAAATGCCCTGAAAAACGGGAAATGCAAGTACTTCGCTCCGCTGCGTGTCGTGAAAATGGCATGGGGATTCGACAAACTCTTTGCAGAAATGAAAGTGAAAGACGCTCCTACACTGCGCGCCGAAATGAGAGACTACCTCGGCAGCAAAGGACAATACTACCGTTACAAACTGGGACAACTGAAACTCCTGCCGGAACAACAGGAATATATCAAACAGCTCTTCGCCAGATACGGATATAAAGATGTTGAATTCGACCATTTCTCAGAAGAGATTGATTTCACTAAAAGCTAATCTTTTTCTCTGCCCTCCAGATGTTCCAGCCATGCCATTTAAGCGGTCCCATGGTGAACACGTGACGGGCTACCGGAGAACACGTGCTGGGCAATTGGAGAACAATTGGTGGGCAGTCATTGCCCGCACTGCGGGCAGCAAGTGCCCAATTCATAAACCGAACTTTGGGCAACACAAGAAAGAGTTTATAGTTAATAGCTAATAAATTGACAATTAACCATCTTAATAAATATATTCAATGAAGATAACAATCGTTCATACAAACAACAAGAAGCAGCTCCTCGTCAGCACCAAGACGATGGAGAAGTTGCTGCAACGTATCGCAAAAGATGACAGCAGACTTACTGTTACCCATTTCCGCGAATACGTGACCTATATGGAAAGCGGCTACGAATATTACAAGGATATGCCAACATGGATGCACATCTACCCCGCTGCTGAATTCGCCAAAGACGAAAACAACAACCTGAAGATGAAGGCGTGCAACGGTATCCTGATGCTGAAATTCGGAAACATCACAGATGCAGACGGCGTGGAGGGCGTGAAGCGCTCGGTTGCCATGCTGCCTTCAACCTTTGCTGCGCTGGAAGGTGCTGATGGTAAGTCGGTTATCGTATTGGTAAAATTCTGCAATGAAGATAATTTGCTGCCTGTTGAGGAGGCGGATGCCGAACGGCTGTACCGCATCGCTTACCAGCAGATTCTGCCTGTATATCAGGCGATTGCCAAAGCTTCGGTGCTCACAGACGGACCGAAACCTTCTATAGAAGCGGGCTCAAACCTGTCTTTTGAGCCTTCGATGCACAACAGTTTTATGATGACGCTCGATGCGAAACCTTATTTCAACAATAAGGCGGTAGCGATGAAAATTAACAGCAACATGCACCCTCAGAACCAGGCTTTCAACACGGAAGATAATCAGCAGATGATTCCTGGTTCCGATACTTCGGAAGAAGAAAAGAAAGTTGACAAGAACAGCGTTCGCGAGAATATCATGAGCATGATGCAGCTGCTGAAAAGTAAATATAACTTCAGATACAACACGGTGATGAAATTCGTGGAATACATGCCGAAGGAGAAGGGTTGGTATGGTTTCCAGCCCGTAGATCCGAGAGTGCAGAAGCGCATGACGCTGGAGGTACAGCTCGCTGATATCCGAGTGAGCATCAAGGATGTCAGGAATTTTCTGGAGTCTGATTATATCAAGAATTATAATCCGATAGATGAATATCTCTTCCAATGCTACGACAAATGGGACGGGAAGGACCATATCCGCGCCTTGGCTCGTACGGTTCCTACCAACAATCCTTACTGGGCAGATTGGTTCTACACCTGGTTTCTGGGCATGGTTGACCAGTGGCGCGGCTTTACCCATCGCCAGTATGGCAACTCGGTGGCTCCACTTCTCATTTCCAAGCAGGGTTACAACAAGAGTACTTTCTGTCGCCGGCTGTTACCACCGGAGCTACAATGGGGATACAACGATAATCTGATTCTGTCAGAAAAACGTCAGGTTTATCAGGCGATGGCGCAGTTTATGGTCATCAATCTCGATGAGTTCAACCAGATTTCTCCACAGGTGCAGCAGGGATTTCTGAAGAACCTCATCCAGTTGCCTACGCTGAAATACAAGCCTCCGTATGGCAGTCATGTCATGGAATTTCCTCGTCTTGCCTCGTTCATCGCCACGAGCAACATGACGGATATTCTCACCGATCCATCCGGCAACCGAAGGTTCATAGGCGTGGAACTGACGGGACCAATCGATGTGAGTGTGCGTCCGAACTATCAGCAACTTTTCGCCCAGGCGCTGACCGCTCTGCACAATGGCGAGAAGAGTTATTTTGATGCGGAACAGGTGAAGTTGATCATGAAGAACAACTGTCAGTTTGAGGTGGCTGAGCCGATAGACCAGTATTTCCAGCTCTATTTTGATTTGGTTGAGAATGAGAAAGAGGGTGAATATCTGACTGCTGCCGAGATTTTCGACTATCTGAAAAAGCAGATAGGTTCATCGCTCAAGGTGAACAGTTTGATGGGATTCGGCAGAAAACTGGCGAATATGAGTGAGTTAAAACATAAGAGATTTGCAGATGGGATGAAGTATCTTGTAAAGAAAAAGTGAAATAATGATACTTCTATGAGACTTTAATGAGACTTCTCGGCACCAAAACCGAGAAGTCTCATGCTCTTTATCTTATTATCTATCAAGTCTTTAAGTCAACATTTTCAATAGAAAATGAGACTTTGAGACTTTTTCTCAAAAAAAACTTTTTCACGTAAGAGAGAAAGCTTTTGCCCTTACAGGGCGACAGGCTTGTATCCATCATTACCCAGGGCGCTGCCCTGGGCTAGGAGCTTTTGGGCCTTCAGCCCGTACTTGAACCACATGCGAAAGTTCTGTTTAGATAGCATAAAGGAAGGTGCGGATGAACCAGTAGCAAACGATACCTGCGATGTAACCTACGAAAGCAATCCAGGAGATATGCTTCATATACCAGCCGAAGGTAATCTTCTCCAAGCCCATTACTACCACACCAGCGGCACTACCAATAATCAGCATTGAACCACCTACTCCGGCACAGTAGGCGAGCAACTGCCAGAAGACGCCATCCACAGCCATATCACCAACGGCTGCCACAGGATACATTCCCATACATCCGGCTACCAGAGGCACATTGTCAACAATACTTGAAAGCACACCGATGATACCAGTTACGAGGTAGTGGTTGCCATCGAATACGACGTTCAAGCCCTGACCCAAAGCAGTCAACACACCAATTTCAGCCAGGCAGGATACTGCCATCAGAATACCGAGGAAGAAGAGGATGGTACTCATATCAACACGAGAAAGCAACTTGGTTACTCGCTTCTGAGTGCCCTCGGCATCAGCTCCACGATGCAAACCGCGATAGAAAACTTCGGTAGCAGTCCAGAGAACGCCCAATACCAGAAGGATTCCTACGAATGGAGGCAAGTGGGTGATACTCTTGAAGATAGGAACGAAGATCAAGCCGCCTACTCCCAACCAGAACACTGCCTTGCGCTGACCTTCGGTGAAATCGCTGACCGATGCATTCTGCTGGGCAGAAACCTCAGGCATCACGAGTTCGCCCTTCAACATGGTCTGAAGGATGAGGGCTGGAATCACCATAGAAACTACAGACGGGATGAAGATTTCGGCAATAATGCCGGCAGCAGTAATCAATCCCTTGTTCCAGAGCATGATGGTGGTAACGTCGCCGATTGGAGAGAAAGCACCACCCGAATTGGCTGCGATGATGACGAGGGATGCATAAACCATGCGGTCCTTGTGGTCGGTGACGAGCTTTCGGAGAATCATGATCATCACGATACTGGTGGTCAGATTGTCGAGGATGGCAGAGAGGAAGAAGGTAAGGAAAGCGATACGCCAGAGAAGCGCACGTTTCGACTTGGTCTTCATCACCTTGCGAACCCAGTTGAATCCGCCGTTCTGGTCCACGATTTCCACGATGGTCATCGCACCCATCAGGAAGAAGAGTGTTGTGGCAGTATCGCCCAGATGTTCCTGGATGATTCCGGTCACCTTCTCCACCATTCCAGCAGCACCGCCTGTATAATCAGGGTGCATCAACTGGAGATACTGCATTGGATCCATCATGTAGAGGGTCCAACAACCTACCAACATCAACAGGGCTATAGCAGCCTTGTTTACCTTTGTCAAGCTTTCGGTAGCTATGAGTGCATAGCCGAGCACGAAAACGACAATAATAGAAATTGTAAGTGTAGTCATTACTTTTTATTTATTATTAGATATTCTTTTTTCCTTTATGTATGATTTGGTACTCACAATTGCCAAACGGCTGCAAAGATACAAAAAGAAAAGCAATAACCACACGATTCCTTATTATAATTGTATGAAATCGTTTACTTACTTACAGTTTTAACCTGATAATAACCGATTTCGACCAGTATGGTTGAGGCATTTCATATTTTTATTGCTCTGAAGATATAGAAGCAAACAAAGTTACTTTTTGAGGAGTTGCTTCTCTGTATGTCCAGTAGAGGCAGCTCTCTTCGGGGAAAGTATCCATGTATTCATTGAGAGAAGCCAAATACCTGGATAGAGCCTTCTCATCATACTTGACTACTGTAAACGACAGAAGATATTTGCCATTGTCTTTTAGATTGACTGGCTTTAGATGGCAGATAGCCTCAGCTATGTCGTCTTGATATTCATACGAATAGATAGATACCAAATTCTTTCCTCTGATGATATCGGCGAAACTTCTGAAATCAAAGCCTACCATACCATGAATCTCCACATTCTCCTTATACATCTGCAAGAAGTGCTTCAACTCCATGTATGGATTACAGCCTGGATTTTGCTGAAAAGACAAGATAGAGTCGATATCAGATTCATCCTTAATGCAGAGTTCCGGAGTCATTTTTACGACTACATTCTTTCTGGCACGTTCGTGGTTCTCCAATACCTGATGAACATGTTCTGCTCCTTCGGCAGTAGATACCACTACCATATTGATAAGTGTGCAAGAACGGTCCTCGATGGAATATATTCCATCTGAGCGAAGCTGATTGATAGCTTGCTGACTAACATCGTCAGCAGCTATCAGCAGCAAAGAATCTAATGCGATTTCTTTCATGAAAAGACTCATTATCACTATTAAGATGAACTATTATTACTTTAAGGCACTCGTCTCAAAACATTTATTGTTCATATGACTACTCCAGTATCCAGGACGTGCTTTCTCAACACTAATCATACCTTTGAATAATTCGAGAAAATACATAGACATACTTTCTGTTTCGTCACCATCCTCATATTTTTGAGTTCTTGATGGATGAAACATATCTATAAATGGATATGATTTACCATCTATCACCAACTCATATATCTTTACCGGGTTATAGCCATCTCCACCATAAAGCACCTCTCCCCATTCAAACAGATCGTCAATTATGTCGTCACACACATCACCACCCAAGATAATAGAAGGGTTACAGAATCGAATCTGCTCTTTCAACACATCAATTCCCTTCTTAGCATACTCCTTTAAGTCACTTCGCACAGAGCGCTTTTTACCATCAGATTTCTTAATATTGATATAAGCTGCATTAGAAAGGTAATACGCAAAATCATCATTGTCAGATTGGTTTACAAAGTCTATTACCTCTTTCTCAGAAACTTCATTAAAACCTTTATTTGACAATAGATGAATCAAACTAAGATATTGACGCAGACGACTACGTAATGTTTTTTGTTTTTTGAAAGGAATAATACCTTCTTCTATCTCTTTTGCAAAACCATCTTGATTGAGACTATATGAGGCATGTTCTGTGTCATAAGCCTCTCGGTTCATTATCATCACTTTGAACGGAGTTGAAGCATACTTATCAGGGAAAATGACTCCATCTGTAATCGTATATGAAGCATCCTTAAAAATACTATTGTACAAAGCCCATAGCTTATCTTCCCAATTATTATATTCTAAAATATTTTCCATATTTTATCTAACTTCGCAACACTATAATTTATATTCTACAAACACCCAAGCTGCAAAAAGCTGCCTAGGATTATGCCATATCAGAAATTCCTCTAATCTTAGTGCTGCATGAATAGAATAGCAAAACTCTGAATGACATGACAAAATTACAAATAAAATATGAAAATTGACTGCACAGGTTCGTTTTTTTTCGCAAAACGATGAAATAATTGAAATCTGCATGAAATAAATCTATCTTGTGCAACATATTTTCCTACTTTTCCGTTATCTTTGTAACCAAATAAAAGAAACAGAATATGGCTATCAATCAATTGAACAAATATGTCTGGCTCGTGGAAACCATCCATCGAGCCAGAAAAAGGGGCGGCATCACACTAAGAGAAATCCAAAGCAGATGGAAGGATTCTGATCTCAGCGAAGGAACGGAACTCTCTCGCCGTACCTTCATCAACAACCTCCATTCCATCGAGGAACTGTTTGAAATCAGCATCTGCTGTGGCAGCGGATACCGCTATTACATTGAGTATGGCGACTGCTTCGAGGAAGGAAGTGCCAGAAGTTGGATGCTTAATGCCTTCTCCCTCAATGCCATGGTTGGCAACAGTCACAAGCTCAAGGAGCGTGTACTCCTGGAAGATATGCCTTCTGGCAGAAACTATCTGGAAGACATCATCAAGGCAATGCGTGACAACCGCGTCATCTCCATATCCTACTATAGCTTCAATACAGAGAAGTATCATGAATTTGATATTCATCCTTATTTCGTAAAGGCTTTCAAGAAGCGTTGGTATGTGGTGGCTTACAGTCCTGGCACAGATGACATCAGATGCTATGCGCTCGACCGTATGGAGAATGTCACCATCTCTGAAGAAACATTCAAATTGCCTGAGGATCTGGATCCTGCTGAATATTTCAAGGATTGCTTCGGCATCATCAACAACGAGGATTCTGAGGTGCAAAAGGTGGTACTCAAGGTGGATGCATTCCAAAGTAACTATATCCGCAACCTTCCTCTCCATACCTCACAAAAGGAAACGGAGCGCACAGATGAATATTCTATCTTTGAATACCATCTGAAGCCTGAATTCGATTTTGAACAGGAGATATTCTCCAACATGGATACCATGGAAGTATTGGAACCTCAATGGCTAAGGGAGGATATTGCCGAAAAATTGAGAAATCTCACCAAGAAATACCAAATTTAATCAATTAAGGAATAACAGATTTAATCTATCAAGAAATATCAGATACAATCATCTGAAACTAGGAGAAAAAGGCGGCAAATACATTTTTCGTATTTACCGCCTTTTCTTTATGGGTGATGCATCAGAACCCAACCTTTCTCTTGGGGGTTCTTCCTTCCAGCCTTTCACTATCGCAATACCCGACAAGAGATTTGAGCATATCCGCCGGTTTGCCATGCAAAATGGATTGGATGGTATAATGGCGGGCAATGTTCTCAATCTCTCCACCACTGAAATCATATCTGGCGGCAAGGAAAGAAGCATCAGCATCATTCAAAGATGGTATCATCGTTTGCCAAATCTGTAAACGACCATGCAAATCAGGCTTTTCGAACTTCACTTTATAAAGGAAACGACGCTCGAAGGCCTTGTCCATATTCTCGGCAAGATTGGTTGTGGCAATAAGAATGCCATCAAGCTGCTCTATCTCCTGAAGAATGATGTTCTGGATATTGTTCTCCAGTTTATCCACAGCCTTCTCTGCACCCACCATACGCTTGCCGATGATGGCATCAGCCTCATTGAAGAGCAGAATAGGAGTCTTTGCCGATTGTTTCACCATCTTTCTGTAATCATCAAAGATACCCTTGATGTTCTTTTCGCTCTCCCCTACCCACATACTCTTGATATCCGAGATGTTAACCTGTATAAGGTCACGACCCGTTTTCCTGGCTATCTGAAGAACCGTCTCCGTCTTTCCGGTACCTGGTGCACCATAGAATAGGCAGGCAAAGCCACTTCTGAAATTGGTTTCCTTCAAGCGGTCTCGGATACCCTGGAAATTCTTTTCATCCAAAAGAGCTGCGAGTTCTTCTACCAGTTTACGTTCCTTGTCGTTGTAAAACAGCTGTTTAGGCTTGATACTCTCAAAGGATAATATGCCACCTTTAGGACGGGAGCCTCGCATAGCAAAAAGGTTCATCTCCGAAAAGAGCAGCTTCTTCGCACTGTCTGTAATCTTAAAGGATTCCCTGTCGGCAAAGCCGTCATCGTTGGTATATTCTATGAACTTTTTCTGCAAGAAACGATGATTGCCTTGGTTAAGGTCTCGCTTAGCCCATCGCCAGACCGACTCACCTTCCTCATAGATGAAATCCAAGTCATGGCAACGGATGTCATCATCGCCATCAATAACAAAGAGTGTACACAGCAAGATGAAAAGCGGAAAGTCTTTATCCTCCACATTTATATCATACAATGCCATTGCCTTGACAAAAGCCAGGTTGCTATTCTTGACAACCAGCGCTCTGAGTTTCTTTCTCAAAACCTGCTTGTTCAGTTTTTCGCAGCGGCATTTCGAGAAAAGTTCATCAAACTTATCAAACAGTTCTCTGGCTGTGAATTCATCCACATCCGAAGGAATATATCGTCGATTATGCTGGAATGCCTCCATCACCTCCATCGGGATGCTATAGCTGAGTCCTTCTATCCGATTCTGACAAACATATTCCTTATCGATAAGTTCCTGAGTTGCGTTGGAATATCTGAGCAATGTCAGGATTCTACAATCCAGGAATTCCGTCAAATCAGAAAACCGGATATGGGTATCATAACACCGGTCGGCAAAGAGGGCCATAATAACACTTGCTCGCTTGGAGATACACAGTTTATCAGAAACAAAAACAAGATACGGATCTGCTTTCTGATAAAACTCTTCTCCGAGAGAAGACCCTTTTGCCTTTTCTACGATTATTTCGAAGGCCTGGAGCAAGTCTATCGGCTCCACATCTGTTTTATCTGATATTTGCTTAACCATCATCATACAACATTAATACATTCTTTTTTGGATGCAAAATTAAGTTGTACCTATGAAAGTTGGTTTCACAGATTGAGAAATTTTTCTTCTGCGTAGTATTTTTGATGGATAAGCACTGTCAAAATGCAAGTTTTAAAAATTATTAGGAAAAGAAGTGGCGATAGTTACATAAAAAGTAGTATCTTTGCATTACATAAAACATGTAACATAAAACATGAAATAGATATAAAACATTATGGAACAGCTGAATAACCCATTTGTTATCTACGGATATAAGGGAGCAGAATACTTCTGCGACCGCAAAAAAGAGACGGAAGTCATCATGAAGGCTTTGCAGAATGAGCGTAACATCGTGCTCATCTCTCCTCGCCGCATCGGAAAGACGGGACTCATACACCATGTCTTTGAAAACATCAGCAAGCAGGAGCCTGAGACGCATTGTTTCTATCTCGACATCAATGCCACAAGAAATCTGAGCCAATTCATCCAATTATTGGCAAAGACGGTTATCGGGAAGGTTGATACTTTCTCACAAACTGCCATGCGCAAGATTACCACTTTCTTTGCCGGCTACAAGCCTACGATGTCGTTTGATGAGATGACGGGAATCCCTACGTTCTCGATTACGGTTTCACCAAGCCAGAGCGAGGATTCCCTTAAACATATCTTCGAGTATCTGAAACAATCGGAGAAACGAATCTATATTGCCATCGATGAGTTCCAGCAGATAGCCGAATATCCCGAAGATGGCACAGAGGCCCTGCTGCGCTCCTATATCCAGTTTTTGCCGAATGTATATTTCATCTTTGCAGGCAGTAAGCAGCACATGATGACCGACATGTTCCTGTCGGCAAAACGCCCATTCTATCAGAGTTCGCAAATTCTCAACCTTCCTCTCATCAACCAGGATGAGTATCATCGTTTTGCCAACAGATGGATGAGGACCCGGAATCTGACTATGAATCCTGACACCTTTGCCTATCTATATAATAAGGTGGATGGTCAAACCTGGTATATACAGGATATTCTGAACCGACTCTATCAGAACGGAAAGGAGATAACGACAGCGGAAATTGATGATGTAACCCTGGAATTGGTGAACGAGCAGGAAGTGGCATTCGTGAATTACTACGATTCCCTTACTGACAATCAGGCTGCCCTTCTATCTGCCATTGCCCAGGATAAGGCTGTCACCTCCATTCTTTCGCAGGATTTCATCAGCCGCCACAACTTGCCTGCTGCCAGCAGCGTGAGTCTTGCTCTCAAGACGCTGATCAATAGAGAATTCATCTACAAGTACAATGGCAGCTATATCATCTACGACCGCTTCTTCGGGATGTGGTTGAGGAAGAACTGCGCAGCCTCCCTGTAGAAGCAACAGCTCATATAAACACATCATTAAGTATTCTTTTTAAAGCATCATCAATATGAAATATCATCATTATATGAAATATCTGTTTGTGCTATTCCTCTTCCTTTCTACCAGTCTCATGGCACAGAACAAGGAAGAGAAGATGCCTGGACATATCACAAAAATACAGAAACTGGAGGATGTGAACGTAACAGGGAACCGTCCTCACTTCATCAGACTCAAGGGATATTATCGCAGTTACCAGACCAACGACTCTGTAATGAAATACTTCAACGACGGCATCGTGGAGTATTACATCAACCTGAAGAATGGAAAGACGGATCTCAATGCCTATTCCAAAAGAAATCTTCACAACAGCCGACTCGTTTCCGAAGACAAAAAGCGAGCATTCATGGTCAGCGACAAAGGAACCTTCCGACCTTGGCCGGAAGAGAAGACACTTATTGAGCAATATCGAAAGAAATATCAGCTGAAAGATTCACTGGGCTCTCAACTCGTCCTGCTCAATCAGCAGACAATAGGCAGTATTCAAACGGACAGCAGCCGGAATATTTGTCAGATAGAAATCAACCAGCTTCCTATCTACAAGAATCTGACGCACCAGCTTTTCGGTTATACCCAGACAGATATCTACGACCATGTGGTGGAAACCTATCAGATAAGTCCTGAAGATTACTATTCCTTCAAGGACCTGCTCTTCCAAAAAAACTGACAACAGCTATCTTTTCTCTCATAAGAAAGACAAGCAGCAGCAACTCATCCATGTGATTACCGAACTATATATCACGGAAAAGGAGTATGTAGAAAAGAAGCAATCCATCAAACCGGATTCTTCTACTCCCAAAGAATCAGCTGCCGCCATTACCGATTTCTGCATCAGAAACAAGATACCTTCCTTGTCTGAAGCAACAGAGCAGGAGATGCAGCAGTTGACTCCCTATAATCCTGCAAACATGAAAGAGATAAAGGAGTAAAAACAGGCAAAATGCATAAAGTTCCAAACACATCGTTCCCCATACGAACAGAAAAGTAAGCGTGTGGGGGATTACTGAAGATGCTTTGCAGATATACCATAAAGAGAAACGCCCAAAGTTACTGGCAAATTCTTTTTCCTATCTGTACACAGATTTCTTACGCAGCCCTTCTTGAAATAAGCAGGAAAATGAATTTCGCCATTACCGCTACTTGCCATAACAGCTACACCTATATAATATTTATGATTGCGCTCCAGCTTCAACGGTTCTTCTATCCAAACAGATAAATCCTTCTTATCAGAAATTTCGGATAATCGGACGTACAAAGGTCGATGCTGTACAGGCACAAAAACAGTTCCCTTTACTTCATAAATGATTAAACGAATTGTGCATGAAGCAAAAGTACATTTTTGCACTCGCAATTTGGCTGTTTTCACATAATAGTCTTTATTTACAACAAATAAGGGTCCCGTTTCATATTTCGTGTTTCTAACGTTATGAAATGCAACATCACCTGGTGCCCGAACTCCCTTTCCAAGAATACTTTCCTGCTTTTTACCGGAAACGACTGTTATATCTGACAAATCACAAGTCTTTTCTTTCAACGTAAGTTGCAGCGAAGTCTTTTTGCTATATACATCATAAGGAATTTTATTAGTCTGATAACTGATATGACTAATCACAAGTTCCTGTTTCATACCATCGGGCACCACCAGAGAGAATTTTCCGTCCTTGTCAGATACCGCATATATACTATCTACATATACGCTAGCGAATTCAACGTTCTTACCAAATTCATCTACAATATGTCCTTTTATAGTTTTATTTGCAGCAATACATGCCAAAGAAAAGAACTCGCAGACAATCAGAATAAATATAAATCTCCTCATATTCATAGCTTTAAAATTTTATGTTTATATGTATAGCATCGTCCTCCCAATTCTGATATAATCTTAGAATTAGACTTTGCCTCTATACCATATTCCGTAATCATGATGCAAATATAGTTATTTCTTTATTTATCGCCAAATACAGGGTTAAATGTTTAAACTTTTTTAGTTGTTGCAGCCGTAACACCTTTGTCGCAGCTTCGTCAATGCCTTTCAACCTCATTGCAACCCCAGTGTAATATAACCACCGTACCTTTGCAACCGAAATCAAACGATATAGGTTATGAATGCTAAAAGGGGAATTATTGTATTAGGATTGCTCTCAGCGGCTAGCATGCCAACGTGGGCGCAACAGATTAAGGGTGTCGTAATCGACCAGAAATCGAAAGAGACACTCATCGGTGCAGTCGTCACTGTGGATGGAACCAACGTGAAGGCTATCACCAACATCGACGGAAACTTCCAGATCGATGGATTGGATAAAGAAAAGAAATATACACTATATATAAATTATGTAGGATATAAGACTCAAAAAATTGACGGGGTTCAGGCGAAGGACGCAGACCAGGTGATTGCGCTGCAACCTGATGAACAGCAGCTGAAGGAGGTGACCGTTACCGCAGTGGAAAGGCGTAATACGGATGCGGCAATGATACAGGTGGCCAAAAACAGTCCCGTCATCGTGAGTAATGTTTCGGCACAGGAAATATCCAGAACTCAGGATACGAATGCGGGTGAGGTGATACGCCGAGTGCCAGGCGTGAGCCTCATCGACGATAAATTCGTGATGGTTCGTGGCTTGTCGCAGCGTTATAACAATGTGTGGGTGAACGGAGGAGCAGTGCCTAGTTCTGAGGCTGATTCCAGGGCATTCTCCTTCGATATCATCCCAAGTTCGCAGATTGACAACCTCACCATCGTGAAGTCGCCAACGGCTGAATATCCCGCAGACTACTCGGGCGGTTTCATCATCGTCAACACCAAGGAGATTCCGGCAGAAAACAGTTTCAACATCGCCGTAGGCGGAAACTGGAATACATCTTCTGCCTTCAAGGACTTTTCTTACTCAAAAGGTTCCGGAACCGATTTTCTAGGGTTCGACAATGGCTTGAGAAACCTGAATGGGGGCATCCATGCTGACTTGAATCCACAGCTCGATGCCAACGGAAAACCGGTGGGCGATTATGCTACTTCGCTCCTGGGCAACGGATTCAATAATGATTGGCTCATCAAGAACAAGAAGCCTTTGGGCGATTTGAAACTGGCAGCCAGCCTAAACCAGCGCTGGATGCTGGGCGGAAGAACACTCGGCATGCTCGCCGCCCTGAACTATACCAACGAATACCGCACCTACGAGAACATGGAGAACAATCTCTATGGCATCTATGATGTGGCAAATGACAAGCCGAACTATCTCCGTCACTCTGTTGACGACCAGTATAATAATAATGTGAGACTCGGAGCGATGCTCAACTTCACCTTCCTTTCCAAGGACGGCAATCACAAGTATCAGCTCAAAAACATCTTCAACCAGTTGGCTACCAGCCGATATACCTGGCGTGATGGCGTGAGCGCCCAGTCGAACCTGGAGCGAAGCGCAGAGTATTACTACCGCAGTCGAACTACATATAACGGTCAGCTTACCGGCAAGCACACCTTCACTAGCGATGCCCTTGACTGGAGTATCGGGTATGCGTATGCCAACCGCCATTTGCCTGACCGTCGTAGATACCTCATCGACGATGCTCTAGAATCGGGCGTTTATGCCCTGAGCACCGGCAACGACATATCCCGCGAGTGGACTCAGCTCGACGAACACATTCTCTCTCTTGGTGTAAATGACAAGCACCACTTCAAGTTTGGCAACTTTGAGCCAGACTTGCAGGTGGGTGCCTACGGGGAGTATCGCAGCCGAGAATACCAGACCCGCAACTTTATCTACAACTGGAATGTTTCAGATAACAACATGCCATCCGACTTCCGACACAGCGACATCCCAACCCTACTCTCCAGCGAGGCAAACATGGGTTACGACAAGCTGTATCTTCTGGAGGAAAAGCAGATGCGCAATAACTACCGCGGACACAACACCTTAGGCGCCGGATACCTGGCGTTGTCTCTCCCCTTTGGCAAACTCGGCATCCACGCCGGTGTCCGCTTCGAGCATAATGATATGGAACTCATCTCCAATTCCCGTGACTACGAGAAGAGTGAATCGAGCCGTCATTACAAGACCGATGATGTTTTTCCATCTCTCAATACAACATATAAGATCAACGACCAGCACCAGGTGCGACTTTCGTATGGCCGCAGTATTAACCGCCCAGAATTCCGTGAAGTATCGTCGTCGGTGTATTACGACTTCGACCTTGCCAGCAATGTGCAGGGAAACACTGAGTTGAAGAACTGTTATGTCGATAACCTCGACCTGCGATATGAGTGGTATCCATCCCGTGGAGAGCTCATTTCGCTGGCAGTCTTCTACAAGCACTTCGATTCTCCTATCGAGTGGACCTATACAGTGGCTGGTGGCACTGACTTGATTTACTCTTACAAGAATGCAAAGAGTGCCAACAACTATGGTGTGGAGCTGGATATCAGAAAGAATCTCGGATTCATAGGATTGAAGGATTTCAGTTGGTCGTTTAACGGTGCCCTCATCAAGAGCAAGGTTCAGTTTGAGAAGGGAGCGAAGGAAGAAGACAGACCGATGCAGGGTCAGTCGCCATACCTTATCAACACCGGCATCTTCTATAAGAATGCGCCATTAAAGATGGATATCGCCCTGCTCTACAACCGCATAGGCAAGCGAATCATCGGTGTGGGCAGAAGCGAGGGGAGCACAGGCGATGACTCCAATTCCCGAGTGCCTCACAGCTACGAGATGCCTCGCAACACCATCGATTTCTCGCTGGCTAAGAAATTCGGCGAGCATCTGGAACTGAAGCTCAACGTAAGAGATCTTCTTGCTGAAAAGATATATTACAAGCAGTTTGCTGATGTAACGTATAGCGACGGAAGCAAGAAGGAAGTAGAAGAAATAGCAAGATGCTACAAGCCGGGTAGAAACATCGGTTTGCAGGCAATCTATAATTTTTAGAGACTATCCGTAGAATTTCAAGAAAGATAATAATAGATGTTTGTTTAATAAAACAGGAAACAATGATGAACAAGATGTATTTTTTAGGATGCATGGGCATCCTCGCAGCATCTGCCATGTTGAGCAGCTGCAGCAGTGACAATGACGATCCAACTCCTTCTCCAAATCCTGGATCAGAAGTAGTTTACAAGTGGACAACCAATGGCGGCTTGAAGGCTTGCGACCACATCCTCTTCGG
>ENA-UERY01000295-UERY01000295.1-human-gut-metagenome-genome-assembly--contig:-NODE-295-length-45479-cov-41.410246_pt1 | contig 45479 bp, 54 predicted proteins | sample MGYA00242989_ERZ507990 | MGnify/ENA primary metagenome ERZ507990 (study PRJEB26167, sample SAMN06115529) | human gut metagenome | host: Homo sapiens | place: China:Fujian | collected 2015-08-26...
CGACCATTTTGACCACGACCAAGGCAAATCCTCAGTGTTTACGGCACATCTGACGGCTTTTGGTCGGGATTACTGGATAGTATTGACTCCATTCCCTTCCTATAACTTATTGATAATCAATATGCGATATCTGATGCTTTTGACATTATATACCGATTTTTCGCTCCCTTATTTCATGTGCAAATTTCTGTATATTAGTCAGTTGCTACAAGAAATAAGAGAGTGGAAAAGTCTTTTTTATTGCTGTACGATGTTTTTTGTCAGAAGTTGTACTTGGTCCCGCAGCCATTTGATCTGCTCAGCCTGTTGGTCGAGCATCGCCTTTTGATTGTTAATGACACCCATCAATACATCAGGGCTACTGTTGATGTTGACAGTTGAGTTGCTGATGTGATGCACATTCGTATTCTCTAACTTTTTATCATCATACTCTTCATTTGAGAGGAAGAAGTCCTCTATTGGAACCTCAAAATATTCCGATAACCTTTCAAGGTATCGAGAGTCAATGTAAGTTCGACCCTTGAAGTAGCTCGTTGATATGTGTGAACTCTGACCGAAGACAAAAGCCACCATTTCACCGACTGTTTTTTTCTGCTCCTTGAGCAGTCGATTCACTAAATCTCCGTTAAACATAAACTAATATCACTAAATAAAGGTTAAATAACACCGCAAAAATAGGATTTCTTTCCCAAAATTACGGAGTTCTCGATAATTCTTCTTATATTTGCCCACAAATTTAGTAATTAAAATTGAGATATGCAAGAAAATGAAGTTAAAAATGGAGCATTAACTATTGAAGGTTATTACGCGACTCTTTCCAAAAAAGAGAAGAGTCAGCTCATTCAGTTTCTCATGACTAAGTATGGTTTCTGCTACAATACTGTTCAGCAGAAGTTGACCGGCAGGACCAAGTTCAATCCAAGAGATCTCTTGGTAGTACAAACAGTTATAAATCAAAGCTTATGGAAAAGCAAGTAGAATTTTTCGTGTCTCCACTTGGAGTAGTGTGTTATTATGGCCATGATGGCAAGGTGCTCAGCTACAATACAGAGCACCCGGATATCATTAACCACATGGCTGAGTTGATAAGTCGGCTTTACCCGGAGGCGTATAAGCACCTGGCAGACTTATACGCCAAGAGTAAGCCAAACAAACTTTATTTCAAGTATCTAATTACAGATCGTTTTATCCGTTGCAACCTGGGTTCCAACGATACACTTTGTTTCGATGTTGATGGAACCATTCTGCACCTGGAGAAAGTCGATTGCCCTCTCAGGGGTATATGTCCTAGAGAGAACATAGTCTGCCTCCCAAAGCTGAAGACTCCGTTCTTCCCTAAAGAGCTTGAGGTAGCGAAGTATTTTGCACAGGGTTATGTTGCTAGAGAGATAGCCCAGATTCTTGGCAAATCCAAGAATACTGTCTCTGCACAGCTTCGCAAAATGACCAAGCGTCTGGGGCTGCAGTCAACGAGAGACATCATCAAGGTAGTTCATCAGTTGAACCTATGATTTGCCATCGATGCCGCTACAAGCGCAACTGCATCAATGGCTCCTGGTGCAGTTGCTTTAAGATTTATGTGGAGTATAAATTTATTGTTTTATGCATATTCTATGAGCAGTAAAGAAATAAAAGCCAAAATTATATTATTAATCTCTAGATTCGCAACATTAGAGAATAAAGATTTTTATGTGCAGAATGAGTATGGCATTTTAGCATACATGTGTATTAATGAAGTCATGGAGTATTGGTGGTTAGAAAATGGGCAATGTCTGCAGGTATCAAAATTGGATCCAATATCCAAATCAGTCAGATTACCATGGTTTGATATAGAATTATGAAAAAGAAGAAGAAACAAGCCAAGACATTCGTAGAGTGTCACAATACATGTGCCCGCAGCAGTGGCAGAACCTGCAAGTTCTGGGGGTATTCACACCGCAAGCTGTACAGCGAATGTGACGGATATAAGAGGTATGTTCTATGGCCAACTCAAAATGTTCATTTTATAAACCGAAGTTATGAGGAATAGAATTAAGTTTTGGACAGACCGCGAGATTAGAGCGGCATTCGACAAGCGGGGGGGCAAATATAAGGGCATCCTCCAGCAGTTGATGATGGAGCGAGACTACGCCTATAAGCGTCAGATTCGCTACTTTGTCAATGAAGACATTGATAAGTTCATGCGCAGGTTATCTTAGTACTTTCTTTTTCGGAAGTTCTAAGTTAATTTTGCAGCACAAAATATAAAGATATGATTAAACAAGAGATAGTAGATCGCATTATTAGTGATGTCTCCATTCTGGATGTAGCCGAGGATGAAGGCATTAAATTCTCAGCGAAGAAAGGCAACCGCCATTGGGCTTGCTGTCCGTTCCACAATGAGAATACTGCATCATTCTATGTGGATACAGGCACAAACTGCTGGCGGTGCTTTGGCTCATGCCGCTCCGGCGGCAACGTCATCAGCTTTTACCGCAAACTGAAGAATGGTCTCGAATTCCCAATAGCCTGCAAGGAACTCGCAAAGAAATATCTCAATGAGGAGATAGAGGACGAGTGGCGACCAAGCAAGGAGGAAGAGGAGAAGCAAAAGGAGCAGGAGTCCCTGCGCATAGCACTCAACTATGCGCAGAGCTACTTCACAGAATGTATGCAGAAGGTAAATCCCGCTGCTAACAAAGCACGGGAGGCAGTTTGCAAACGATGGGGCAAGGATGCTATCGGCACCTTCGGCATCGGCTATGCACCAGTAGAAGGCTTCATAGCCTGGGCAAAGCAAAAAGGCTTGGACTTAGATATCCTGGAGCAAGTTGGCCTCATAGGTAATGGTGAGCGCGGCCAGTTCGCCATGCTCCGAGACCGCTACACCATACCTATCTATGACAAGATGAGCAGAGTCATAGGTTTCACAGCAAGAACCATGTCCGATAATAAGGATATCTGCAAGTACCTCAACCTGAAGAACAGTCTCGTCTATCACAAGGACACTTCGGTTTTTGGTATCAATTTCGCACAGAAGGAGGCACGTCTGCGTGATAAGTTCTATCTCGTCGAGGGTGCTCCAGATGTGCTCAAGCTTCAGTCTATCGGCATTCTCAATACAGTGGCATCACTCGGCGGTTCATGGACCGAAAATCAGCTGAAGCAACTCTACCGCATCAGCAAGAGGGTGACATTCATCCCCGATGCTGACGAACTTAAACCAGGTAATGAATTTCCGGCAGGGACAGCTAATGTGTTTGCCAATGGTCGATCTGCTTTACAGGTCGGATTTACGGTAAATGTCCGGGAAATTCCGACTGATTATCCGGCTCCCAAGAAGGAGGATCCGGACTCCTGGATTATTGACAAGGGACACTTCTCACAGATGCGAGAGGAGGAGTTCATCTTCTGGTACTGCCGCCGCAGATACTGGCCAACAGCAGAAGATATCGATGAGTTTACGACAGAGGATAGATTGCAAGCAATTGCAGATATCTGTGGACTGCTCATGTTAATCAAGGATGAAGACCTGAGAAGCAGCTATCTGACTAGTCTTATCTCTACCTACAAACACTCTCGAGAGTGGAAGGATACACTCAAGAGAGCCAAGGAGGCAGAACTGAGCGAGAAGCAGGAGCGTGAGCGCAAGGGAGACATCAAGATGCTCCGTGAATTCGGATTCACCGAACATGATAATAGCTATTGGGGTACCAACAAGGAAGGAGACGAAATTCAATGGTCCAACTTCAAAATGAAGCCTCTCTTCCATATTCGTGATGATTTCAACCCGGTTCGCCTCTTCGAAATCAAGAATAACGGAGAGGAACCATCAAGACTCATCGAACTCAATATGGATGAGATCACATCGAGCAGTTCGCTTCGCAAGCGACTGTTTGGTATAGGAGATTATATCTGGATGGCCAGAGATGAGCAGCTTATCAAGCTTCTAGGCTATCTCGGTAGAGTGACCGAGACAGCAGACCCTATCAAGCAGCTAGGTTGGCAGCGTGAAGGATTCTATGCATTCTGTAACGGAGCAAGCGAAGATGGTATCTGGATTCCAATAGATGATATGGGCATACTCAGATTGCAGGCTGGCAAGTACTATCTTCCGGCCATGAGCAAGCTCAATAAGGACAGCCGGGAGTTATATGTCAGTGAGAAGAAGTTTCGGCATGAGAAGATGGTTGACAATCCGACAAGTCAGGCAGACTTCTTTACCAAGGTCGTACAGGTCTTTGGCGATAACGCCAAGGTGGGTCTGTGCTTCTACATCGCGACTCTCTTCCGTGACATAGTCATCGGCAAGAGTCGTTCCTTCCCGCTCCTCAATGCCTTTGGCCCGAAGGGATGCGGTAAGACAGAATTTGCTGCCACCCTCATGAACTTCTTCTACAAATACGAAACCAAATATGAGCCGCTCTCAATCACAAATGCGTCAATGCCAGCACTCTCTGACTATGTCGGAGGAGTTAGCGATGCCCTGGTACACATCGACGAGTACAAAAACTCCATCACACAGAATAAGGTGGAGTGGCTCAAGGACTTGTGGAACGGTATAGGTCGCACAAAGATGAACATGGACAAGGATAAAAAGCTCGTGCAGGCCAAGGTAGACTCTGGCATCATCCTCACTGGCCAGGAGATGCCTACTGCAGATATCGCCCTCTTCAGCCGACTCATCTATCTCACTTTTGACAAGGGTGAGCATACACGTGAGGAGAAACAGAACTTCGAGGAGCTGGAGCGCATGCGCCAGATAGGTGCTACACACATCACCCTTCAGCTACTGAAGCATCGTGACCAGTTCCAGGGCTGCTTCGGTAATGCCTGGAAGCAAGCATCTGATGACCTGGAGGAGCGGTTGGAGGGTGAAAGCATCCTAGACCGTATAATGACGAACTGGAAGGTGCCGTTGGCTGCATATCTCGCCATCAGAGATTACATCGACTTTCCTTTCAGCTACAGTGACCTTTTGGGAGTAGTTGTTAAGGGAGTCAAGACGCAGAACAGCATGTGCAACACCACCGACGAGGTCGCTGGCTTCTGGAATATCATCAATGCTGCAGTACAGATGGGCGAGCTGAAGAAAGACCAGGACTTCAAGATTAAGACCTGCGGAACTCTGGCTACCAACAAACTCAAGATAGACAACTGGGCGATGCCAAAGAGCATCCTGATGATTCGCAAGGACATTACCATGGCGGTTTACCGCAAACTGGGAAGGCAGATGGATGAAAACCTCCTTCCAAAGGAGTCGCTGTTGCATTACCTTCAGATAGGTGCTGACTTCTATGGTTCTACCAAAAACCCGGAGCGATTTATCAAGTTCACTCCGAGCGGTTTGCCGGAGACAGTAGAGAAGACAGATGCCAATGGTACAATCACTGGTCGTCAGAAGTTATATTATAAAGACAGGCCTCTCTGTTTTGACTATACCATGGTGTCAAACAGATATGGCATAGATCTTGACACAGAGGTAGATGGTGAGCAGAAACAGACTAAGGATACCTATGTCATGACAGATGCTGAGCAGAAGGCTCTAGGTCTGGAACCTTCGCCACTATAGTGGAAATAAGTTTTTTGTTTAGATCATATCGTAGCCTCCAGGGGAAGAGATTCCTCTGGGGGCTTTTTTGTTGGTGTTCCGTGATTTTTCCGACAACTCACACGCGACTTAAAAACAATGTGGCATTTGTGGCAATTAGTGCATCGTTGATTATCAGAGAGTTAAGAAGTTGTGTGCTTGTGGCAATATTGTGGCAATTTGTGGCAACGAGAAGAGAAGTGTGGCAAAGGTTGTGGCAATGTGGCAATTCTATTATATATTTGTGTCAATAAGAAAAGACTTATAATATTAATAATCAAGCACTTAACATTTTTGCCACAATTGCCACAAATGAATTGCCCAAAAATGGGTTCCTTGATTTTTAATTGCAACTTTTTCCCTAAAAACAAGGATTTTTAGCGAAAAGCAGATAACTTTTCCTAGAAACGTAGGATTATATCGATTATTTTTCCTAATTTTGCGGTGTTTTTAAAAATCAAAATATGAGTAAATTCGTAGTTTATGTACAGGTAGAGCCATACTTGAAGCAATGGCTCACCCATTCTTTCGGCGATCCCGTGGAATTCCCGTCCTGCAGCAACGAGAATGCTGTTCTGCGCCGGTTCCTCGCGAAGCGCCCAGTCAATAACCAACCTGAGCAACCTGGAGAGCGAGATGTTGCAATTAGCATACCTTACTCCAAGTCTAAAAGCCCAGAGACTTACAACTTCCTTAACGGTCATGCAAAGCAGGCGCTCACAGAGAGCATCAACGACCTCTTCCGCATCAACATGTGGAGTGACCTTGGAGACCTCAATGACATGTCATGCAAGAAGATGTCTGCTTTCCGCTCCTGGTGTGAACAGCAGGGTATCGACATAGAGTATGCTGAGACAATCCGCATGAAGTGGTATCGCATGCGCAAGGCCTATCAGGAGAAGGGCATCAATCTTTTTAATCTTAAAAGATGCAAAAAAGACGATTTTTCATGAAAAAATCTCATCTACTCTAGCCCTGTTTTTGTTCAACACCGAACAGGTGCGAACAGATGCGAACAGACGCGAAATTTTCACAGCTTATGAAAAGACTTAGTTATATCTGCTGCGTGCAGCGCATTCCTGTCAGCAAGTTGCCTTTCGATACACTTCTAGGCAACCTCACTTTTGACATTCCCGAGAGCTATGAATGGCCGGTCGTTAAGTGTCAGAAGCCTGCCAAACTGGAAATAACCGACAAAATAGAGGATGGTCAGCGGTTCTACACCCATAAACTCACCTTCCGCACATGCCGCGAAGACCTGGACATGAAGGACAACTATGCCTATCTGGTCACCACCATCGAGGGCAAACGCTATCTCATTGGCAACAAGGAGCGGCCATATCCTATTATTAATATGTCTGATGTCCACCCTGATTCCCTTGGTACTTCTGCCATGATCGAATACACGGTTCTGTGGGGGAGCACAAGAAAAGCACCGTTGATAGCCTGATTTACGTATTTTTCCGTTGGCAATTGCCATATTATCTTTGCATCAAAAAAGATAAGCGCATGAAATACGGAATGATGATATGCGGTACCATCGGAGCCGGCTACGACTGGTGGTCGGGCACCTATGGTACACGTTCCAAGGATGTCAAGGCCTACCTTGACGCTCATCCGGACGAGGAGGTGGATATCGCCGTCTCCTCGCCGGGTGGTTATGTTGATGAAGGCTTGACCATCTATCAACTTATCAAGGACCATGGTCATGTCAACGTCCACATTATGGGCATGACCGCTTCCATCGCTACAGTCTTGTGCATGGGAGCCAAGCATGTTGACATGTCAGTCGGCAGCACGATGCTCATTCACAATGCCTCCACGGGAGTTGCTGTCTGGGAGTCAGCTAACAAGCAGAAACTTGATGAACTCATCAAGCAGTGGCAGAAGCAGCGTGATGACCTCGACACCATAGACAAGGTGATCGCTTCCGTCTATGCCAAACGCTCAGGCAAGACCAGCGAAGAGATGCTGAAGCAGATGGGCAAGGAAAATTGGTTGAGTCCGGAGCAAGCTTTAGAGTTGGGCCTCGTAGATGAGATTAGAGACCTTGATGACGAAGACAAGAAGCGTCAGACCAATCTCTCCAAGCGCTTCACCAATGCTTTCTGCTCCAACTTGGGTTTGCCGCCATTGCCTGGAGCGACCGCTGATGAAGAGCCCTCTACATTTCTCGAGAAGGTTGCCGCCTCACTCAGAGATATGTTCAAGAATAATACACAAATTTCTAACATGAAGAAAAAATTCCTCAATCTTCAGACCCTCCTCAATCGCAAGGAGGATTTTGAGGTTAGCGATGAGAAGATTACTCTCACCGATGCAGAGATGCAGAAAATCGAGGATGCTCTTGCCCAGAAACAGAAGGACTTGGATGACAAGTCCGCTGAGCTCGACAAAGCCAGCCAGGAGGTCAAGGACCTGAAGGCGAAGGTTGAGCAGAAGGACAAGGATATCCAGGACAAGGATAAGGAGATCAATGATCTCAAGGGCGCACCGGGTTCTGCTACCCATGATGACGTCAAACCGGAGGTTGACAACGTTGACTCTGGTGAAATCTACAATGCTTTGAAGCAGATATTCTAAAATGGCAGCTTTAGAAAATACAGTTGAAATTACTCCTGATGAACTGAAGACCAGCTTTGCGAAGTACCGCAAGGACATCATTGTGATGCCTGTGCGCGCTCTTGACGAGGCAGCAAAATTCATGAGCCGACGCGTGGGCGTTCGTGGCAAGGAGACTGTCGGAGAGCTCGCAGGCGACATGGAGCTCGGGCCATACTCTCTTACTCGCAAGGATGAGAATGGCGTTACCATCACAGGCCGTACCTTGGAGACATTCCTTGGTTCATGCGTCAAGCCTTTTGAACCAAATGCTGTTCGTGAGTCTATCTGGGGCTCCAACGTTTTCCAGGGTGATGCGCTCAAAAACCAGCCTATCACCAAACTGATTGGCATGTTCCTGGCAGGCAAGATTGGCGAGGCACTCTTCAAGAACCTCTTCACCATGAAGCGAAACCCAGCAGGCTCAGGTACCGCAGACCTCGCTGATGGTTTCAAGACCATCTCCGATGCTGAAATAAAGTCCAATGCGATTGCTGTTGGGAAGGGCAACCTCTTCAATACAACCGCGATGACTGGTGTCAACGCTGTCGATGCTGTCGAAGCATTCTATGATGCTGCCGATGCTAAACTGCAGGGCATCAATACCTATATGTTCATGAACAGCCATGAACTCACGCTCTACCGCCGTTGTTATCGAGACAAGTACGGAAGTGTCAATTGGAACAACGAGTTCAACCACAACAAGATGGATGGTGCAAGCAACTGCACCCTCGTGGGTCTTGACAACGTTCCTGCGGGCTACAAGATCATCACTCCTGGCAGCAACATGCTCATCGGTTTGGCCACCGATGGCGACAAGGCAAACTTTGGTGTAGAGAGTTCTCTTGACTCTCACTTCCTGGTTGACTTCGTGGCAACCATGTACTTCGGTACTCAGTTCGAGACGATTTCCAAGGAGCGCATCCTCTTCGGTTACGACACTATCCCTTCAGAGTAGGGGATAGCTGTCCATGGTTATACATTATATTATATATATATGGCAACTCAGAAAACATGTGCTTCAACCACAGACCTCTATGAGGATGTGTTGAAGTGTCCCGGTGAAAAGAGACTGCCTGGTGTCAGAGCCTACGGTTTCTTCATTCCACGTCGTTACATCACCAAGTTTGCAGAGCCACAGAAGGAGACTGCCACCTCACTCAAGGATTATCTCGTCATCAAGGATAACCACACCATTCAGGCTGACAAGGTCTGGTTTAAGGTAGCCTTCGTCACAGACAAGAGTTCCTTCTCGCCAGAGGCGCAGGGTGAGCATGGCTGCAAGACAATGAACCTCAAGGCTACACTCATCCTCCCAGGAACAGAGGAGGAAGCTTCAGCACTGGCTTCCATCCTCCTCAACGATGATTGCATCTTCATGGTACCTGAGCGCAACGGCAAGCTTCGCCAGTTCGGTGACGATACATTCGAGGTCGACGTGACACCTTCTCAGTCTTCTGGTGCAGGCATCGCAGACGAGACCAACACAACACTGGAAATATCTGTCAGCTGCGAGACCATGCCTCCATTCTATTTCGGTACCCTCACAACTGCTGAAGGAACCATCAGCGGCAAGGATTGCAAGCCAGTGGAGCCAAGTGCTGGTATAGAAGACCATTAACTAGGGATTCGATTTTCCCATAACTACTATCAGTGGCGGGGCGATGCTTACATGAGCTCGCCTCGCCATTTTAATTTTCTATTTATTATGAATGATCCGAAATTCACAGAAAAGTTGAAGAAGTGGTTTGATAGCGAGCATACCGTTGCCAACATCAGTGAGGGAGCGCTTCTCCTCCTACAGATGAATAACAACCGCCACCTCTATCAAGTCATCAACTTCGACCCACAGGGCAAACTCGAGTTGCTCAAATATGAGCTGCAGAAGCATCTCAACTATCGCATCGAAGGCATGACCATTGATGATGTCCGCAACTATGACAAGGCAGTCACGCCAGTTCTTCAGACTGCGGTTGACAAGACATCAGAAGCAGACCAGATTGCAAAGCAGCTAGCACCTCATCTTCCGGTCGTGGAGTCTGAAAGCCTCGATTCCATCGTGCCTTCAGCCATCGTAGCCAAGGGCAAACGAGCAGACCATGACCGGTTGCCTGAAAACATCCAGGCTATCTGGGATAACAACTGCGATCTGTGGAAGAAAATCAAGGAACACTTTGAGGCTTGCAAAGCTTACGACATGTCATGTGACAGATACGAGGGCTTGCATGCTGCAGACGAGGACTTCAAGCGCATGCTCCTTACGCTCAAGGAGGAGTACTATGCATACAAGCAGGCCATGGATGTCTACGACCATGCCCAGCCGGGTGATGCCGAGAAACAGCCAGCGGAGGAGCAGCCAGAAGCAGCCATCACCTCCAAGCAGATTGGCAATGCTCGATCCTACATCACCAAGAACCTTGACCAGCTTATTGGCTTGACGGAGGCTGGCAACACAGACAAAGCTGACGCCTTGCGAGCTAAGGTCAATAAGCGTGTGCAGCTCTTGATTACAGCAAAGGCTGAAATCACCGCAGATACCATCGCCAAGCTTCAGCAGGCGGGCATCAACATGGAGCAGCAGGCTTCAGACGATGGCGAGGAGCAGCCAGAGAGTGCAGAAGAGGAGGTTACAGATGAGGGCGAAGCAGATACAGCAAGTCCTGAAGCCGCTTCAGCAGAGTAGCTCGCAGGTCTTCCTTGGTCAAGGTCTTCACACCCTTGGTCTGTTGGGGTGGATTCTGGAGCAGACAGGTGCAGCGCACATTGCCGTCACCACCTTCTCCACATCCGATGCCTTCCTCTGTGGAGTCATCAACCTTCGCAAGCGAGGGTTGGTTAACTCCTCAGTGCTAGTAGCGGACATTAAAGCTTCAAGTAAAACTTTAAAGCTAAGTCGCTTAATGACAGAGGCTTTTGATGAAGTTAAATTGACGCTCAACCACTCCAAGGTCATGCTCGTTGCTAACAGCGAGTGGTTAGTCTCTGTGATAACATCTCAGAACCAGACGTATGGTGACCGTGCTGAGTGCACGTTCATCACGACTGACAGAGATGTCTATCTCAATCTCAATAACATGTTAAATAATTTGCTGGATGATACGACAACAATATCCCTATCTGGAAGAGAGTGAACTTTACCTGCAGACGGTCTATGACCTGGCAAAGACCATGACACCGGTCGAAGAAGTGCCCATCATGATGGAACTGCCTCCCGACGAGGCCATGGCCATGCAGTTGGAGCTGCAGGAGCCGCGCTCACCCTATCGATACCGCTACCTCAAAGGTTTAGCGGAGACCGCTAATGATTTGCGCATCAACAATATAGCGCTCGCCAAGGTTGGCTCTCCTGGAGCCTACCAGTCCATCATGTCGCAACTCTCGCAGATTATGGCTAACCTCAGTTAGATATGAGTCTACCAGTCAACATTGATGACTACATGAAGTTTATGCCTCTCAACGAGGATGAGCTTCAGGAACTTCACGTCTCTGCCATCGTCAAGGCGAGAGTGGAGCGGCTGCGTGGCTGCTACGCCTTCTGGCTGCGCTATCCACGCTTTACTGTCAGGGAGATGGTTGATCAGGATAAGGCCATGTTCGGCGTAAGCGAGACACAGGCATACGATGATATTCATCTCTGCCAGGTCATGCTCGGCAACCTCAACGCCGCCTCAAAGGAGTTCTGGCGATGGAAAGTCAATCAGGAGATAGACGAGGACCGCAAGGCTGCCAAGGCTGCCGGCGACTTCCGGGCGCTTGCCGTGATGCAGAAAAACCGCATCAAGAACAACCGCACAGACACGCCTGATGAGCCAGAGCTGGCATTCGACAAGATTGTTCCTGTTGAGTTCCGCATGACAGATGATCCGACAGTCATCGGTTTGCAGAAGATTCCAAATCTTCGTGCAAAAATCAAAAAAATGGAGAAGCGCTACTCGATGCCGGACATCGAGGATGCTGACTTCGAAGAACTTCCGCCAGATGATGACAGCAAGACCTAAGGAGTTATTTTTCAACGACGTACAGTCGCGCGTCCTGCAGCTCATGCCTAAGACGCTGGTCTGCGAATGGGGCCGTGGAACAGGAAAGGGTGTGGTCGAGGCTGGCCGCATCCTCTATGCCGTTCAGCACATGCCAGGTTCATGCCTGGGCATGGTAGCGCCATCGGTCAAGCGATGCCAGACCAACATCCTTCCTTCTGCTCTGGTACACCTCGAAGAGTGGGGCTACAAGCGCGATGTTCACTACATAGTGGGCAAAAAACCATGGAAGGCGCTGCATTGGCAGGAACCGCACTTCCAGCCTATGAACTGGGAGAATACCGTAGCATTTTATAATGGTAGCTATCTCAATATCATCTCTCAAGACCGCAGCGGAACTTCAAACTCCCTCTCTCTCGACCATGTCTTCATCGACGAGGCAAAATTTATAGATTGGGAGCAGCTCAACAATGAGACGCTCCCAGCTAACCGAGGCAACAAGCAGCTGTTCGGTGACTGCTGCCTCCACCATGGCCTTACCATTACTTCAGATACTTCAGCAACAAAGAAAGGTTCCTGGTTCATGAGCTGGGAAAAGAAGCAAGACAAAGAGCTGGTGGCAACCATGGAGACAGTCCTGGTGCATCTGCACAGCATCCGCAACAAGCTGGCTGCTCACCCTGAACGATATGACTACTACATGAAGGAAGTGCAGAAGTATGAGAAGATTCTTGATTCTCTCCGCTCCTATGCACTTGTCTATTCTCGATGCTCCAGCATCCAGAACCTGGCTGTCTTAGGCGAGGACTTCATCAGACAGATGAAGCGAGACCTGCCAAAGATGACCTTCCTCACGAGCATCATGTGCCAGCATGTCGGCATCGCACAGGATGGTTTCTACTCCGGACTTGACGAGGATCGCAACTTCTATACGGCTCCGAACACCAGGTTTCTCCATGACCTGCAGTATAAGTTCGACCCTAAGCACGACAAGCCGGACTGCCGCATGGATGGCGACCTGGAGGACGGTTTACCGCTGATTATCGGCTGCGATGCCAACAACAACATCAACTGTCTCGTAGTCGGGCAGGTGGGTTCCGATACCAAGCTGCGCATCGTCAACTCATTCTATGTAAAGTATGACAGAAAGTTGCCTGAGCTCGCTCAGGACTTCTGCGACTACTATAAGTATCTCAAGAATAAACGAGTCATCTTCTATTACGATGCGACCTTCGTGGGAAACTCCTATGCAACCCACAACGATAAGTTCTACCAGATTATCACCAAGGTGCTACGTAGGAATGGCTGGCTCGTTACAGAGGTCTACATCGGCAAGCCGATGAACCATCTTGAGAAGCAGTTGCTCATCGACCGCATGTTCAAGGGACATGCACGCCACATGGTTCTCATTAACCAGGACAATAACGAGGACCTGATCATCTCCATCGAGAGTGCCGGCTGTTACAACAACGGCAAGGATAAGCGAGGCGAGAAACTCGTGGAGACAGACGAGGACAGGCTGGAGAACCGTACCGACTTCTCCGATGCCTTCGATACCGTTTGCATAGGCGTGGATAAGTTCCCTCAGACCGTCCTCTATACGGGAGGCATGAGCAACTATTATCCTCGATAGAATATTTCGTTCTTTTTATTTATTGCTTTAAGTTTTAGTTTTTAAGTTTTTTTTATGCTATGATTCCTTGGCTGCTTGCTCGTGAGAGTAGGCAGCCTTTTTTTTTCCGTGTGTGTGAGAAAGCGGTATCTCCGATGGTGAGTTTGATGCTGTTCCGTACTTTTTTTTTTGCATTCTCCGCCGCCCGTCATGTGTTCCCATCCGAAATTTCCTATGCAAAGGTAGCTTCTGGCGATTCAAACCTGTGCATGAACCTGTGTTAACAAAAGCCAAAGGTTCTTCACGCTTCACTAAACCTTTACCTTTTGTTAACACAGAACCCCACACCTGTTTGCCTCTGCCAGCGCATTGTTTAAGCATAGGAAAAATCGAAAGGGCACACCGGGCTTTGAACGGAATGCAATTAAAAAAAATACTCCACAGCAGGAGTGGGAAAAATCTCTGGACTCCCAAACATTACCAGAATACAATTTCAAACTTTATAAAATTTTTCGATATGAGACAGAATTATTTCTTTGAGTACGTTCCAAACGCTTACATCAACCTTTGCGTTGACAAGGCACAGCAGATGGCAAACAACCGCTTCGTCTACGACTTCAAGGCAGGCGACAAGGAGGCGGCACACCTCTGCGCTGAGTGGCTAGTTCGCTATCTTACAAAGCAGTATAGCAGTATCTTAGAGGACTTCGTTGTAGTTTTTGCTCCATGCAGCACACAATGGAAATATAACAAGCGATTCGGCTATCTTGCAGCCATCCTCAATGCAGCAGGCATCGCAACCGCAAATGAGCACGTGCACATCTTTGGAGAGCGCAAGCCAACCCACAACGGAGGCAGCCACGTTGTTAACGAGGACATTTATCACGTTTCAGTAGATGGCGAGTACTTCAAGGGCAAGCAGGTCATTCTATTCGACGACCTGCTGACTAGCGGCAAGACCATCGAGAACTTCAGAAGAAAGTTGGATGCGGCAGGTGCTTATGTGGAGAGAGAAATCTTTTTGGCTCGCACCATTCACCACGACCCAATAAGCAACAGAGGCGTGTTGCAGGAGATGGCAGAAGGCTTTTATGAGGCAGTTGCACACTCAAAGAGATGTTTCCCACAGGGTGTTAATATCAATAAGAAATCAAACAACAACTATAATAAAGTAGCGTAACATGAAGAAGTACAATGATATACTAGCAGACGAGCGCCCAGAGTTCAAGGCAGCTAATTACGGATTCGATTCACTCAGTAACACCGAATTGTTATCCATGGTAATCAACAGAGGGGCAGGAACAGCCGAGAGCCTAAGCCAGGCTAGGCAACTGATGAACATGGCAGACAATAACCTCAGTAACCTTGCAAAGTTATCCATGGACGAAATGCAGGTAGTGCAGGGAATAGGCGACTGCAAGGCGTTGGCAGTACTCGCAGCTTTGGAACTAGGCAAGCGCAGGGCAGTGGAGAAGTTGGGCAGCAAGCCCGACATGGGCAGCAGTCTAGCCATATATAACTACATGCTTCCGCAGATGGCAGACCTCAAGGTAGAGCAGGCACACGTCATATTGATGAACCAAAATTTCAGACTCATCAAGAGCGTGAAACTGAGCGAAGGAGGGATAACAGAGACTTCAGTGGATATTCGTATCCTCATGAGGGAGGCAGTCTTGAGCGGTGCAACCATCATGGCATTCGTGCACAATCACCCATCGGGCAACACGCAGCCAAGCAAGGCGGACGATGTGCTGACCCAGCAGATAGCCAAGGCTTGTCAAGTCATGCGCCTCTTCTTTATGGACCATGTGATAGTAACAGATGGAGCATTCTACAGCTATCACGACAAGGGCAGACTATAGGCACCATGGGCAACGTGACAGGAACACGTTGCCCTTTTACTTGCTTGCAAACTTGCTGATAACCGCGGATAAAGGGAAGGGGATAGAGATAGCGAGAGCGATGGCAATTCGGGGCGGCAGTCGGGGAAAGAGGCAATTGCCACATGAAAAAACCCTTACATATACCGCTCCAGTCAGCCGTGGCAATTGCCTCCGAGCGTAGGGCGGTGGGGGCTATGCTTACAGCAAAGCACGCCCTTTTTTGCTCCAACTTTTCAAAAATCCATGATTTTCAACAAGTTGGCAAAAATGACCGTGGAAAATTTGTGCATAATGCCCAAATTTTGCAATCAATTGCCATTGATTGCCCGCTCGAAAACGGCTACTTATGCCAATTTCCATGAAATTGCCACAAGAAACGAGCCGTTTTCGAGCGAACCCCTACATTGCATTTCGGGGTAAAAGAGGTAATAACATTGTTTGACATCATTCAAGAATGATGAGAAAAAGAGGTAAAAACCGTGTTTGATGGGGGTGAAATGTTAAATCTTAGTTAATATAACGATTTTGTAGTATAATTATTTGGTTATATCACGAAAATGTAGTATCTTTGCAGTGTTAAATTAAACAAGTAAGTAATATGAAATGGAATGAATTGAAAAGAATTGCTATTGCCCACGGCTTCCAGTTTTACAAAGGCTTGAAAGGGCATGACCTCTACATCAACAGAGAGACCAAGAAAACAATCATGCTAGAGCGACATTGGTCACAAGAGGTCAGAAAAGGATTGGTTAACAAACTTAGAAAGGATATCGGGTTCTAACCCGATTCCTTTTATACAAAATATAATAAAACATTAAAATTGATTTCGTATGGATAAAAAATTTAAGGTTTCTATTGAGAAACAGGAGGATGGCAGCTATATTGCATATAATACAAACATGAGTGGCTGTACTATTATCGGCACAGGTGATTCTGTAGCTGCTGCAAAAAAAGACTTTTTGGAGTCTATGGCAGGTGTGGCAGATGCAAAACGTGAGTTGGGTGATGAGGTGCCTGAGGCTTTCTCTAATGTTCCAGACTACAAGTTTGATTTGTCTTCGCTCTTTGAGTATTATAAGATGATTAATGTGAGTGCTTTTGCTAGATTCGTGGGCATTAATGATACTTTGATGCGCCAGTACCGCAAGGGTAATACATATATCTCGGACGCTCAGCTTCGTAAAATAGAGGATGGTATCCATCAATTAGGTAATGAGTTTTCTAGACTTCAACTTGTTTAATTTAACACATCGTCCCCGACACGATTCCGTGCCGGGGACTTCTTATTATTCACATATATTTGATATTGATAAATGATATTATTACAAGATATTGAGACCTGCAGGCAGGCTCGTCTGATTCTCCGTGAGCTCATCAAGGGTGACAAGTCACGTGCGCAGCTCTGGGGCTCGCTGGTTGACAACCAGCTTGATGATGTTGACTTGAGGTTCCTCCTTCCACCATTGGCTAACGAGGGCTACATCGAGGAGTCTGAGGGCATGTGGCATATACTGGACAAGGGTGTGAAGTACATGCAGAATTACGACAGAATGATGCTGGAGAGCGCAGAAGGCTATCTGGAGGGTAGACTAAAGGAAACCAGTGAAAATCCTCAAGAGCGCAAGCAGGAGAGTGAAAGGAGATGGAATAGGAAGATGACTGTGATTGGAGTCATTCTAGCCCTATTATCCGTGTTAGCAGCTTACACAGAGCCTCTCTTAGAGAGGGCATGGCAAGTGATATTATCGCTAGTGATTGACAAATGACTATGATATAGAGAGCCTTGATACGGCTCTCTATACTGTCAATATCGGTTCTTGACTTTTTCATACCTTAAATATATATTATTTCGTTAAACCGATGCAAATATACGGAATTTTCACGGAATATCCGTGGAAAATCATGGAAAATATGCGGAAAATCATTCCATTTCTTTCCATTTCATTCCACAACCTCTTTCGGATGCCCCGTTTTTCGCGGTCGTTTTCGGTCGTTTTCGGTCGTTTTCAGTCGTTTTTGCGGTCATTCCTGGAGAAAATCGGAGAATTTCGGAGAAAAATGGAGAATATCGGGGAAATCTTTCCGTTTTCATTCCTTTTCTTTCCTTTTCGTTCCTCAACCCCTAGATTTTCTTCCCCAAATGTTAAAGATGAGTTAAACATAATATTTTTATTATGTAATATTTGCGTATATCAAAATTATTATGTACCTTTGCAATCGAGTTAAGGAACATGTTTAATCAATTAAATTTTTAAGCTATGCAAGAAGATTTAGAAAATGAAATCGAGAGAAAGAAAAAGGAAATCGAAGACTTTCTCCGAATCGTGAAATTCACTGGTCTTTCGCAGAAGGAAATCGAAAAGAGACTTGATTATCTCTTGGATGACCTTTCAAGACTGATGAAGAAAAGAAAGTAAAGTTCAACTTCCCCTCCTTCGGGAGGGGATTACAAAATATAATATTGATATGGAAGATATTAAAATCTTATTGGAAGAATACAGGTCTCTTGCAGGTAATACCGATGCAAAGAGCGAGGAGCGAAAGAATGAAATTATCGCTAAGTTGGAAACTATGGATAAGGATGCTGTGGCTGAAGTGGCAAAACCATTCGTGGAGGAGAATGTAACTCGCCTGGAGAGCGAAGTGAAAGCTCTCCGCAGCCAGATGGATGCAGAGGACTATAAGCTGCTCCCTATCTCCTATATTGCCAAGAACTATTTCAACAAGAGCGCATCATGGCTTTTGCAGCGTCTTAACGGATATCAGGTGCGTGGAAAGATTTATACGCTCAACCAGGAGCAGAAAGGCATTTTTAACCAGGCTGTCAAGGAAATAAGCAATCGCATTAGCGCATTGCAGTTAGCATAGCTAACATGTTCAATAACTCAACTCAGTCCCCGACATGATCCCGTGCCGGGGACTTCTTATTGTTCACGTAGATTTAATAATAAAAATATAAATATGAAAAGCAAGATGCCTGATGATGATATGGATTATATGGATTGGTCCTATAAAATTTATCAAGGCAAAAAGAAAAAAGAGAGGGAAGCCAAGAGAAAGACTGAAAAGAGAGAGCGCAATAAATATTGGATGGAGGTCATTACGTTCCTGTTGATGGTGGTATCTGTCTTATACTCGTGCCTGGCTTCTACCATTAAGCAAGTATGGCAATGGCTATTGATGTTGTTAAAGCTTCAATGACTACAAGCAGAAAAAGACGGTTATTGTCTCTTTCTGCTATTTCTAAACGCTCGTTTGCTATATCTAAGCGTTCATTGGTCTTATCGATAAGTTCAATAACCTTATGTAGGGTAAGTTTCTTATTTCTTTCCATACCTTAATATATATTATTTAGTTAATCCGATGCAAATATACGGAATTTTATTGAATATCCGTGGAATTTTATTGAATATCCGTGGAATTTTATTGAAAAACAGAGAAAATCAGAGAAATTCATTCCTCAATACCCCGATTTTATGCTCTAAAACATATTTCCTGTAGATACTTTGTCAGAGAGGTTGAATGTCTGAAATATTATTGCTATTTTTGCACTTGATATAAACAACAAACTTATGGAAAAAGAAAATATAAATTTTGTTGCCATTGACTTTGAGACAATGACACCCGAGCTGACTAGCGCATGCGCAGTTGGTATGGTACAAGTAGTAAATGGAGTAATCATGCAGAAGTTCTATAGCTTAATTAAGCCATATCCTGATGAGCGTACAGAGCGAAATACATTCGTGCATGGTATTACTGAAGAGATGGTGGAGAATGCACCAACTTGGGATATCGTTTTCCCAGTTCTGAGAAGCTTCGCTCAGAGTGGTTGCATAGTTTGCCATAATGAGGGTACTGAAGCTAATATACTTTCTAGGCTAGCTGAAGTTTACAACCTTGACATGCCAGGATATCAGATTATTGATACCATGCGATTATTACCTGGTAATAATTCGTTGAAGAAGATGTGTGAGTTAATGGGAATAGAGATGCACGACCATCATGACGCATTAGCAGATGCAACTGCCTGTGCTGAGATTATACTGAAGGGTGCAGGCATTGATGTCACACATCATCATTATGAGAAGCCTGACTATAAGGCTCACGAGAGCCTGACTGGAGAAGTCAAACAGCCATTAGCTGATGAAGATGTTGCTAACAAGGATAATCCGTTCTTCCACCAGAAGGTGGTTATCACTGGAGTATTTACGGCTTTTCCTAATAGAGGAAAGCTGGCTTTTAGACTTCGTGACTGCGGTGCTGACATCAATTCATCTATTTCGGCTAAGACTAATATCGTAGTTAAAGGTGAGGGAGCAGGCCCTTCCAAGATGGAAAAGATAAAAAAACTCAATGAGAAAGGAGCTAATATCAGAGTCATCGAGGAGAAAGAGATGGTGGAGATAGTAGAGAAATATGGTATATAAATAAAAAAAATGAGCGAGGAATGAAAATTTCTCGCTTTTTTTTTGGCGGTTCCAAATATTCTTCTTACCTTTGCCAACGGTTACAAGATGATAGTAGTCTATCCGGTAGGGCGACCGTTTCGCCTATGGCTTTTAGCCGCAGGCTTTTTTTATGCCTAGGAAAATCTTTTTTTCTAACTGGGAAAATAGATATGCCCAATACATGGCGGCTGTATGAACCGTAAGATTTGATTTGTCCTCTCGGATAAGCCATCATCTTGTAACCAACGGGGAATGCAGCCGCCACCCTTTTGTAAAATCGGCTGTTAATGGTTACAAGATGATGCAATATGCAGAATTCAATTTTATTAAGTGATGCGCAGGTGAGACCTGCAGGCATCAGCGTAGAGGAGGGTATCAATACCCTCAAGTGTGAAATCAAGAAGCTCGCCAAGACCAAGAGTGAGACCTTCAGCTATATCTGCGAGGAGACCGTGACCTATGGAGAGGTTGTGCTCGCCATGGTTGGTTTCGCAGCTGTGATGGCGATGGTCATGATTGGTGGTTTCATTTTCGGAGGGGAGGTGGCATGATGAAGAAAAGTAGAAACCGCAGAAGATGCACAGCAAAGCTGATAACCAAGGACATCAGCAAGTGCAAATACTTCATAAATATTGGCAAAAAAATGAACGCCCATAAGGTGGAACTCAAATTTCAGAGAGAATACAATACAATGGGTTCTGTTGTTTTCATCGATGATGCGTCACACAAGCAGACTATTATCCGATGGTATGATCATCGCTATTATGCTCTTAGGTATGGAGCTAAAGAGGTTGAGCCATACAATATGACTTTGGCCAAGTGGAAAACCATCAACAACGATCAGGTATGAAAAAAAATAAGAAGAAAGTCAAGAGAGACGTTCTCTTGCTATATTTTAGACGTCGTCGCATCCGCGATGCGCTCATGAAACGCTACTGGGAGCTTGAGACTAAACGCAAGGAACTGTACAAACTGGTGGAGTACGCCAAGATTCAGTCACGATACTGCGTCAGTCTGGACTGCCACCGAATAGTCGGCAGATACCTCAGAGAACTGGAGCGTGAGGAAATCCGCGTCTGCAGACTTCAGGTCAAATACGACCTATGGGCTTCCCGTCTGAGTTACTGGGTAGACCTCTATGAGTCGGCATTGTACCGACAGCACCCAGATGACGGTATTTAAGCTTAACCCTTTAAAAAATTAACGATTATGCCAAGAAATAAAGATAATTTCAACAGCGAGCAGTTTGAGCAGGACCTGCTCGACGCTTACTTCCACTTCCGCAGCTGCCTCCCTGTGAAGGATGAAGAAACCGGTCTTGATTACAAGAAGAGCTTCAAGACCACCCAGGACATCGCCACGGAACTTGATGACATGGGCGGTGTCAGTATAGAAACCATCAACCAGTATCTGCAGGAGCATGGCTACTATGTAGCCACGCAGCCAGACGGAACCGTGGCATGGGCTTTATGGGAGAGAGTTGTCAGGCCAGATAAACTGGTTTAAGTTAAAAACTCATATATTTTATTATACTACCATGTGTTATGAATAATTTTTCGTACCTTTGCAGCACGAAAAATTTTACAAAGTTTTGAAAAGCTTTGATACGGCTGACCGCCCGTGAGGGTAGTCAGCCGTATTTTTATTTTTATCCTCTATGTATTATCTTTGCATCAAAAAAGATAATATATGACCATCACATCACTTCCGTCGGGCAGTTTCTTCCTTGAGAACATCCCCGACATCGATATTCTCACGGCCAAGACGCGCCTGCTCGTCACCATCAAGATAGGTGACGACATCATCTACGATGAGTATCTCTATCCTGCCGATGGAGAGGTCAGAGTGATTGACCTTGCCGACATCTTCCGTCCTTATGCACGCCGGAGGCTGGCAGTCACAGCCACCATCAACATCGCCGAGCAACAGGTTCCGGACTCCGGAGACACCGACTCGGAAACAGTCACCGATACGCAGACAGCCAAACTGCAGGTCTACTATTCTACCGTAGACATCGTGGGCGTGGACTGCTCTACATTCCTCACCACCCACTTCCTCACCCTGCTCGAGGGACACAAGACCACCTACATGGGGCGACTTGAGTATCTCCACTACATGGGCAAGGAAGCGGCACAAGTCACCGCACACTATTCCGACAAAACCACAAAACTGTTTACCGCACCAGCCACCGGCGGCAACGACATCTATACCACCATCGACGTCTCTCCGTCACGATTCGAGGCAGAGGGTACCGACCTTCTCTACTACGTGGTAGAGGCAGGCTCACGCTCCATGACCTTCATCATAGACAGCGAGGAGCGTGATGTGGCGCCTACACTGCTCTTTACCAACAGCTTCGGCTGCCAGGAACTCATCTACTGCACAGGCAAGCACGAAGTAGACCCGCAGTACACCCGCGATGCAGCCTACATGGGCGGCATCAGGGTAAACTACCGCATCACAGAGCAGCGCACCTTCAACGCCGATACTGGCTATCTGGGCACAGACATGGCAAACTGGGCAGATGATCTCTTCCGCTCAGACGAGGTCTATCTGGTCAACTTCATCGGCGGGGTAGCCAAGGTGGGCAAGCGTGTCACTCTCTCTGACTCAAAGTCCAAGCGCGACAACCTGCGCGACAGCGTGCCACGCTTCACCTTCAGCTACACCTACGCCCAGCGTCAGCACAATGTGCTAGACCTGCAGCGAGCCGGCCGTATCTTCGACAACACCTTTGACAACACCTTCAACTGATGAGACGCACGGCTTACCACCTCACAGAGGTGCTGCGCCTCCTTGCCAAGGCAGAGCGAGACCGCTCTACCATTAACCTGAAGGCGTGGACATCAGACGGCGAGACCGTCGACTATACAGGATGGCTGGTCAGGGGCAGCAGCTGGCGTGGCGGATTCCACCGCCTCGTCAATCCGGCAAATGCCGAGGTTCGCACCGTTCCGGACATCTACATTCACCAGTTCCTGGGCTTACCAGTATATTTATGACATGAAACAGAAAAAATATCAGCTTCAGCAAGTAGGAGCCAGCGGTTCCTACAGCCGCTACGCCCTCGTGGCAGAGGGTGTGAGCAGGGTTACAGACTCCACCACCATCGAGCAGCAGTATGGGCGGGATACCAGTTTTCTGGGTTCCGGAGAGGTGGGCGATGCCACCACGGGCATCTTGGAGACTTCAGACGGCAAGCTCTTCGAGTATGTGAACTATGGCGATGACAACGACATGCCATACACCCTGCAGCAGTTGCTGCGCCGCAACATGGTGGCGCAGCGAGCCATGGCTTTCAACGTTCAATGCTGCTACGGCCAGGGCGTGCGCTTCATGGACCGGGAGACCAAGCAGGACACTACCGACAGCGAGATACGCGACTTCTGCCTGAAGAACTCCATCCACGAGGTCTTCATGCAGCAGGCAACAGACATGAAGTTCTTCTTCTGGTCGGTAGAGGTCATCATCCTGAGCCGTGACCACTCCAAGATAGTCAACATCCGACACAAGGACGTTTCCTATTGCCGACTGGAGGTACCAAATGAGAAAGGGCGCATAGAGCATGTCTTCTTCGGCGACTTCCGCAACGTCATGTCGCCTGTCCACACCGAAGTCATCCCGCTCCTCGACCTCTACGACCCGCTGGGCGACCTCATGGCGCGCATGGGCAAGGCTCCGGATCCATATACCGGCATCAGGGGCAAGGCTCCTGAGATGGGCAAGGACTGCAAGTTTGCCATCATTTCACGCATTCCGACACCCGGACTGCAGTACTATCCGATACCATACTATGCCAGCATCTTCGACGATGCCTGGTACGACATCTACCGTCTCATCGGCATCGGCAAGCGCTACATGATCAAGAACACCTCCGCTCCTCGCATCCAGATAGAGGTGCACCGCGACTACTGGGAGGAACTCTGCAACAACGAAGACATCATCGACCCGGATAAGCGCAAGGAGCGCATCCTGCAGGAGAAGGACAACATCATCAACTTCGTCTGCGGACCGGAAAATGCCGGCAAGGCGCTCATCACGGGCTACTACTTCGACCCAAACGGCAAGGAGCAGCGCATGGTGCGCATCATCAACCTCTCCGAGGGCAGCAAGAAGGAGGGTGGCGACTGGGCAGACGACATGAGCGAGGCATCCAACGCTCTCTGCTTCTCGCTGGGCGTGCATCCAAACCTCATCGGAGCCACACCAGGCAAGAGCCAGATGAACAACTCCGGCTCAGACAAGCGAGAGCTCTTCATACTCAAGCAGTCGCTCGAGAAGGCTTGCCACGACATCATGTGCAAGCCTTATCACGTCATCTCCCACTACAATGGCTATGCCGACCGTGGAGTAACCGTAGACGTGCCGATGATAGAACTCACGACACTAGACAAAAATAAGGACCAACAGACATCAATAGTTTCAAACAATAATGGCAAAAATGAAGATTCAAATCAGCAAGGATGACTTCGAGCAGAGCATCCTCGTAGCGACAAGCTCGCACTCTGAGGTGTTCGAGTCTGTGAGACCTCATTTCTATGAGGCATACAACAATATTCAGAAGCGCTTCCTCGGGTACGTGGGCGAGGAAGCACTGGAGACGAGTGAGCGGCTATCGGCTGCAGTAGTCAAGGCAGTGTGCCTGACTGCATTCCTCGGCAACGTTCGCCATCTCGACCTGGTACTCACTCCGACAGGCTTCGGAGTAGTTGCCAACAACGAGGTCTCTCCTGCATCATCTGCGAGAGTAGAGGCGCTGATAGAGCAGTGTATGGTCGCTTGCTTGAAGGCGGAGGGCGAAATGATTACCTTGTTGTCTGCAACAGAAGGGTGGGGAAGCAGCCTGCAGGCTAAAATGAGCATACCGCTTCTGGTCTTCAGCATCGAGCAGTATGCCTTCCAGGTGAAGCAGGAGCTATCATCCAAGCAGTGGAAGGATAAACTGTCAGCACTCTACGAAGCTGATGGGGTGATGCGAAGGGTCATATCTGACGAGCAGATGGATGATCTGCTAGAGATGGAGCGGGGAGCCAAGGACAAGGATGACACCGCTGTAGAAATCATCTTCAAGGTGCGCAGATGCATGATCTTCCTGGCTGAGGGTTTGCTGACAGCCTATTCCAACGAGCGTGCGAGACTGCTCAGATACTTTGATGCAAATCTCGATAAATTCCCGTTATATGCGAATTCATCGGCATATAAGGCTAATCATTTCAAAGAATTTCAGAATGAAAAATCAAAACCTGCCTTCGTTTTTAATTCATAAAGATGGTACACAAGAGTTCAATTTCAAGGCGCCGTCAACGTGGGCGGAACTTTCAGAGGATCAGTTGCGCTATGTCCTTAGCATCATGTCGACGTTCCAGGATCATACCGTTATCAAATGCTACCTTCTCGCAAGGTTCTGCGGACTTACCGTACATAAGTACACCAGAACCGGGTGGAAATGCAGCGTTAAATGCGATGAAAGCGGTGAAAATGGCGATGCTAAGACTGGAAAAGTGCGCGAGAGAGTCCTGTATATCAGCGCTGCAGAAATCCTCTCTCTGCTCAAAAACTTCGATTTCATCGACTCCTTTACGGACTTTCGGCCTCTACAGGTCGCAAGTGACGTTCAGCTGAAGGCAGTAAACAGCCTGCTTCACGAAATCAGCTTCTACGATTACCTCAATATCGAGAAGAACTACCAGCTGTTCATGCTCAAGCAGGAGGACAGATTCCTGCTGAAAATGGCGCATCTCATGTACAGGACAGAAGGCGGTTCTGCCAGTGAAACCGCTAAATTTGAACCTTACGAACTCCTCGGAGTCTTCATGTGGTTCTCGAGTGTCAAGGAGTATTTTGCCGCCAACTTCCCTCACTTCTTCAGACCAGCCAGAGAGGGCGGCGAGCTGCGGCGTGAGGACATCCTGCCAGCCATGCAGGCGCAGATCAGGGCACTTACCGATGGTGACGTGACCAAACTGCAGGCAGTCTATAATACCGACTGCTGGGCTGCCCTCACAGAGCTTGATAACAAGGCTCGGGAGGCAGAGGAGTTTAGGAAGCGCAACAGGCAAAATAGTTAAAAAAAAACAGCACATGACAGAGAAAATCTTCGATTCCATCGCATATTTCAAGCAGCTGGCTGCCGAGTGCAGAACCTGCAAAGAATATAATTTCGTCGCAACGGAGTGCTCCGGACCAGATTCCATCCAGGGAGTCATGCAGCAGTTCCGCAAGGCATCCAACTTCATCATGGTCTCAGATACCGTTGACAGCAACACCCATTCCATCGGAGAGGGCTTCTTCGACCGCAACGTTTATACCGTCTGGATCCTGGCAGGGTACCGACGCGATGACATGGCAGACCGAGAGGCGAAAATGAATATCTGCAGATATATCTTCCGCCAGTTCCTCAGCCGTATGCTCCACGACAAGAGCCGTGAGGCATACGACGGTCAGATGGAGTTTCTGGACCTCACGCAGGTCTATTCGAGCGAGCTGGGCAGATGGTCCATGAATGGCGTCACAGGACTCTACTTCATGGTCACATCAGACGAACCTATCGACATACAGTATGACGAGAGCCTATGGCAGACGCAGAAATAGACGACCTCCTCAGATATGAGCGAGGATGGGCTAATGCCATGGGCGACTTCTGGCGAGAGCGCATGGAGCGGCTTCGTACCATCGATACCGGACGCCTCTACGCTTCCATCAAGGCGCACCTGGAGCAAGGCTCTGTCACGACCATTGAGCACAACTTCCTGCAGTACGGTATCTATGTAGCTGCAGGAGTAGGACCGGCACATGAGTGGTACAAGTGGACCGAGGCACAGGGTGGCGAGAAAGTCCACCGCATCAACAACGGCGACCTCAAATTTCTCGGCGATGAATACCGCCGAGACAACAATCTCGATAAACCGAAGAAGGTGGGACCTGCCTGGGGCGGTCGTGTCGCCGGTGGCGAACCTAAAGGCTGCCGTGACTGGTTCTCAAAGAAGTACTACTCATCTGTCATGAAGCTCAACGAGCATGAGGCTACCTTCTACGGCGACCGGTACAATGGTCTGATGGCATCAGCCCTCACCGAAATCTTCAGGGGCATCGGAGCAGCACGCAACCTCTAGGGAGCGTATTTTTACCGATTCCATCGGCATATTATCTTTGCAAACAAAAAATAAAATGGCATACAAATTAGACAAGAGTTCACTTCAGACCCTCTTCGAGGGCATCAGAGACGAGCGGCGCCTGCAGGCCAACACGGCAAACCGCATCGGCAACGCTTTCCTCTCGCTGCTGCACTTCTGTGCGGACGAGACCTCCGAAGCCTTCCTCAGCCGCAAGCATGACGATGCAGCCGAGGGCATGATTACCTTCCTGCGTGGACTCATCTCCGAGCAGATGGCGCAGCTCAAGGCGGGTGCACAGTTCGGTGACTTCGTTTCCGGACTGTACAACGGCAAGGGAGCACAGGTTGATACCAACGGCAATGCCGAGGTTGAGAGCATCACCGTCCGCACGTACATGAGGGTCATGGAACTGATTGTCAACCGCCTGTCAGCGCAGGAGGGTGACACTTTCTTCACCGAGAGCGACACCATTGAGAGCGTTGACAGTCTGGGCGATGATTGCTATGGCTTACACCTCCGCTCCAAGTATAGTGGATACTTTACGGCTAGCATGTGGGCAACGTCATCAAGGGAGTGGTCAACAACATCGCTTCGGCAGCCAATTCTGGCACTTCGGCTGATTACTACACCTCATGGATGAGAGTCAACAGCGTCAACGCGGTTAAGAATTACATCGAGGTCACCCTCTATCCTGATGCCGATGTTCCGGCAGGCAAGAACTTCCCGCCGTGCGAGCTCATGAATATCGCCCGATATGGCAACCAGACCGATGAGTCGCTGCAGAGCTGTTTCTACATCTCCAGTTCCGAGGGGCGCATCGTCAAACTGACGGGCGTCACAAAGCCGATACTTGAAAATTACAACTACGGCATGGCCTTCGGCGACATGCCTGAATTCGTCAAGTCGCTCAACCTTCCTATCGTCAAGGGCAGGGATTATCTCTATGCAGCCGGCATCATCACCCAGGATATCATACAGATTGACTATCAAGGCAAACCGGTTGTCGATTATGTAGACCGGGGACCATGGTCAGAGGCAGCAGAATATTACAGCTCAGCTCTCAATCCGGAAACCGGTAAATACGAGACCTCCGACGTCTGGTATACCGGGTGCAAGTGGCGATGCCTGAAGACTGGTACCCATACCGCACCAAGGTGGAACAATACCGACTGGGCGATGATAGAGGGCAATCCTGCCTTCACCATTGACTTTCTCGAAGACGAGACTATCTACGACTTTGACAACTTCCGGGCTCCGCTGACTATCGTTGCTACGCTCTACGGCCAGGATATTACCTCAGATATCCTCGACAGCGACGTAGCCTGGACCAGATACACAGAAAACAGGGCTGGTGAGCAGAGAGTCACAAGTGACAACATCTGGTCACTCGAAGTCGGTTCCAAGGCAGGCAAGGCTATCGTCCTGACCCAGTCAGACCTCTCCATCGACAGCGAGGGAGTTCCGGCTAAAATTAGATTCACGGCAACAGTTACACTTCGTGATGGTCTGGGCGATGAGGTTGCCCAAGATTCCATCACACTGGAATGTGTTTAATAACATATAAGATGAAATACAAAAGATTAGACTTCAAATACACGCCTCTGCAGGTGAACACATCCAAGACAATATCAGGCAGCGTTCCGCTCGAGCAGACTTATGACGCCAACCAGAATGAGTATGCTCCAAATTACGAGTTGACACCATGCGCCTTGCAACCGGTCGTTGGTATAATCGACAGAGATAACATACTCGAGAGTGGTCGTGTCAATAGTGAACTGACAGATATCGCCTGGTACAGAGTCGAGAATGGTGTGGAGGGTAATGCGCTGGTTTCGACACCCAGGAAGCATGTCATCACCTCGACCGGCAATGATGCCGGCAAACTGCTCTGGTATGTCAACGCAGCGCCGCAGAAACCGATTCTGCTCAGATTCAAGGCGAAGTACCTGGACAGCCGAACAAATAAGGTTCACAGAATTATGATGGACTATTCCATCAACTGCAAGAATGCGACCCTCTACAAGCCGACGCTGCTGCTTTCGAGTGGTGACCGATACTATAATCCGCTTCGTGATACAGACAAGCAGGTCATCAGTGCATCTCTGCGCCTCGGATCAGAGGAGTGCGCTAAGGAGAAGAGGCTGTTCATCTGGGAGATTCTCCGTGATAGAGGTCAGTTCTCTGCCATTACAGCAGATGACCTCGAAATCAAAGTTTCTTCAGATGGTGCATCGGTTACTCTAGACCGCTCGCTCATGGGCAAGCGCATCTGCATCAGATGCAGGGCTAAATTCTCGGCTGATGGCAATCCGGCAAGCGTAGATCTGAGTGATGCTACACCGAACAGAATTGTCAATATCGTCCGCAGGATACCATTCTACGATTACGATATCCTCGACACGGTCGACGAAGTCCTGCCCGACACGAAGGTAGTACACCCAGCGGCAACCATCTCTGACAATGTCGGAGAAATTGCGAACCCGACAAGAGAACTGCAGGTCCTCTGGTGGATGGCACCGAATAACTCGATACACTTTGAGAACGCAGTCCTTGTCGGACATGGCATGTCTCCGAGAGTACCTACAGATCTGCTGGATCCGAACAGGGGAGCTATCCTTGCTTTGGAAGTTAAAGACCTCGATCCTTTAGCTCTGGCTATGGATGCCGACGGCAAGGTCTTCGTGGACGCCGATGGCAATCCGTTCATTTTTCACTAATCATCATTTATAATATAATATATGGAAAGATACATCAAGGCAAATCGCAAGGTCGTGGAGTTGCTTCAGCTGACCGAGGACAGAACTGAGCTGCAGGATGGCATTTTCATTCTCTGGTGTCAGGATATCCTACAGCTTGGGGAACCTATCGAGTTCGAGGAGACGCTGTCCAGAATAGGCGCTATCGCTATGGATGGCAAGACCGCCTGCATGGAGCAGGAAGGCAAAGTGTGCAACAAGCTGCCTGTAGCTACAGACAGAAGATTCATTATGACAGAGCAGAGAGAGGAGGCAGAAAATGAGTAGCGCAAGTAAGTCGACAAGCATCAAGTTCATACCAAAGATGGGTACATTTACTCCGTCTATCCAGTCGCCTGACGGAGATATCTACCAGGAGTACCAGAGAAATGGGGATGTCGTGACTGTCTATCCGGATTTCTCGCAGACGCAGCCGAAGCTGTACTTCGTTGTCATCTCATCGAGAACAGCAGAAGGCATCAGTACACCAACCTCCATGAAGTACTTCTTCAATGATACGGAGATTCCTTTCAATTCTGCAGGCAAGTCTACAGGACTGTTTGACGGTCTCTTTGAGATTATCAGACCAAGTGCTTCGCAATTATATTGGGGACTGAAAATCTGCAACAACCTGGTTAAGGTATCCAATTATAGCGGCATTACAATCAGGATGGTCGGTACCATCACAGAGCGTTCTGGGCAGCAGGAGGCTACAGATGAAATTCAGGCTAGCTACGATATCTCCGTTGGCCCTTACACAGGAGTCGCCTATCGTGTGACAATAAAGGCTCCGGCTAATGATACGCACAACTTCGTTCTGGGTAGCAAGGATGACAGCTGCCAGCTCGAAGCCAAAGTCACGCAGGGCAACGAAACTCTGACAGCAGGACTATATTACAAGTGGTATAAAGCCGTCAATAGCATCACAGGTTGGGAGCAGATTGCAGGAGCCAGTGCCAAGATCCTCACCGTCAAGGCATCAGATGTTGATTGCACGAGGGAGTTCATGGTGGAAGTGTACAACGACAAGGCCATGGGCAAGGATAATATGCTGGGTTTCGACTTCCAGACTGTCATCGATGCGTCAGATCCATACGATATTGAGCCCAACCCGACACCGGCTGATGAGTCTATCAGCGAGGACGAGTCAGGCAATGGTACTGTGACCTATACTCCGAGACTGATTGTCAGGGGAAAGTCTGAGGCTATCGGTAGCAAGTTCTATTTCACGCTGAAGTCAGGTTCTGGTGTTGTCCTAAATACTGAGGCAGCACGCAAGCCTACTGTCCAGCTGAGTTCATTTGCTGTGACCAGGGCAGACTGCGAGCATGCCGGTTACAGCAGCGTGGCATTAACGATTCAATCAGTCAAGTAGTCTATGACAGTAATAACAAGAACTATTAATTTTATCCGGAAGGCTGTCAAGGGTGAGAAGGGCAGCGTCCTTCGAGGTCCGCAGCTGTGGAATACCTGCAGCAATGGTTACACATTCGAAGCGGGTGGAGAAGGTGAAGAGTGGAAGGATGTTGTCTTATATAATGGCAATAGCTATTCCTGCATCAAGACGCACGTCAAGACTGCAGATAATTATCCGGGATCTGCAGCTGATCTGAACAACCATTATTGGCGACTGGGTCAGTCTATCGAGCTCATCATAGCCCACATCATCCTCGCCCAGTACCAGATGGTGGAGAACCTGGGTGTCCGTACCATAGAGATGAAGGATAAGAATGGCAATGTAGTCTTCAGAGCTAAGGATGGTGACCTCACATGCAAGGGTGGCAATTTCGAAAACATTACGGCAACAGGCAATTTCAAATCTAGAAATGAGAAGACCTGGAATGAAATCGAAATGAATGCTGATAAGGGTTACCTTGTTATGCGAGGACCAACTTCAGTTAATGATGATGACTGGGATTTGCCAAGCTCAATTGCAGAGATGACAGACCTTTTCAAGGTTAAATTTGAGACAGATCCTGATTCGCTGAGTCGAATTGCGACAATGGATTTATTTGGATTTGGTGGAAGGAAACGGGTGAATATAGATCCTGAATTTGGTTTAAGAATATACTCTGATGAGGGGACAGATGAAGAAAGTCATCTGTTTTTGGGCATGGATAGTATTGATTATAGTGACGGATTAGGGCACGTGTATCATAGTAATTGGAATAGTTTGCTAAAAAAAATATTATAAATAAATATGGAAGGTAAAAAATTCAATTCCGTGACGAAAGTCACAACCGTCAACAGCAACCAGAGTGTGCTGCTGACAGACCAAAATGGCAATGTCACTAGCATCGGAATGGATGCGCTCAAGGCTGACCTTGCTGTAGGTCAGCATGCCTGGTGCGGAAGAGTGTGGGACACTGCCAACGCAACGCCTAAGGCTGCATCATACATTGGCTCTCTTGAATTGCTGAAGGAGTTGCCATACATCCTCGGACTTGGCGCATACCTGGTTAAAAATGACCACAGCCGTAGGAAGCTCGACAGCAAGGATCACTACAAGTATGCTACTGGTGAACCAGCAAAGCTGGATGGTACAGAAGGTCACTATCAGTGGGGATGGGGACGTAAATTCTACGTTGTCATCAAGGATATTGGCGGATTGCACTATGAGCAGATTGGCATCAAGCCAATTCCTGGTGAGTTTAATTACGAGATTCCTATCGGCAGTCTCTCTGCTGCAGGATTCGCCACTATAGAGCGAAGCACAGGCAGACTTGTGAGCTATATCAATAATGGAACTGACTATCGTGGTGGAGACAACGATTCGTCTTATGATGGCAAGAATAGGACGCTTCTGGGTAGACCAGCAACTAATATGACTACTGAACAGTTCAGAGCTGCAGCACGCAAGAATGGCAAGGGCTGGCTCTGCACAGCCATGCGACATACATCCATTGTAGCAATTCTTTTCGGCGTCATCTTCGGTACACATTACGATCAGGATGCCGTCAATGCCAACAAGGATGCCAATGGTCTCTACCAGGGAGGTCTAGGTGAAGGCTTGACGCAGATGCCAGACTGGAGTGGCTACAACGGCTATAGACCTGTCGCACCTATGAGTGCAGGCATTGAACTTGGTGATTCATGTGGAGAAGCGACCTATGCTGTTAAGAATGATGCAGGGACAACGGTCTATAATGCCAAGATTCCATGTTTCTTCGGCTTAAAGAACGGCTTCGGCAATCTCTGGCGAATGATGGATGATGAGTTCTGTCAGGCCAACAGTGACAAGACTATGACACACCTCGTGGCTCCGTCAATATACGGTTCCTGGACCATCGGCAACCCTTCCGGCATGAGGGCGTTGAGCAAGTCACCAGGTGGTGGTGAAGGATATATCAAGACCTTGTCGATGGAACATCTAGAGAACTTCTGTACGCAGATTGGTGCTACAGAGTCAACCTATTCGACAGGTTATTTTTGGAAAACGTCAAACGCAACTTCCGGTTTTCGCCTGTGTCTTCGCGGTGGCTACGCTGGCAATGGTGGTCTATGCGGTCTTACGACGCTCCCTGTGCGCCTTGCTGTCTCGGATTGCCTTGTGAGCTGCGGTGCGGCCCTCTGCGAAGCAGCATCCGAGTGGTCATTGGATCCAGTGTATTACGAGGCGGCCTAAAGTGTTCAGAGGTGTGCTGGCGTGAGCAGGAGTGTGCAGGATTGACCAAGGTTCCCAAGCGGAGCCAAGGGCAATCCTGAGCACCCTGCGAGCGTAGCGAGCAAAGCCTACCGCCCTTGGGCGGTCGATTTTTTTTGAAATTTCGCTCTTTGACATTCTTTCATTCCGATTTTTTTCAGTACCTTTGCAGGCGGTTTTCAAACCAGGCTGTGATTCCTGCGCCGGTTTTCGCCTGTGTCTTCGCGGTGGCAACGCTGACAATGGTGGTCAATGCGGTCTTTCGACGCTCAATGTGAACAATGCTGTCTCGGATTACAATGTGAACTACGGTGCGGCCCTCAACTTAACAAGATACTGCAGGTTAGTTTGCTTAGCTGCAGAGATTTCGGGAGTCAGGCCTTGCCTCATGGCAAAACATACACTTTAGCAGAATAGCTAGTAGATGATGACAATGGGTCATCCGGTCGAAAGTTAGGACATTAGAAAAGCAGACAACAGACACAGACACCGACATTTATCAGACACCGACCTTTTTTTTTATAAATAAAATTTTAAGCAAGTGAAGAGGTTAGGTAACATTTCACAGGCGGTTGAGACTTTGCAAAATTTTCGTGAAGCATTTTTTGATTTTTCGAGGCACAAGAAGTCCCGTCTCTCAGTACAAGCGTTTGAGGCAGAGTTTGAAACAAATCTTCAAGCCCTGCTAAATGCATATGTTCATCAGACATGGCATACATCAGACTATGAGGCCAAGCTGGTTGAAAAACCCAAGCATCGCATAGTCAATAAGTTGCCTGTTGGCGATCATGTCATTCAGCATGCAGCCATGCACACCAGTGAAGATAAGTTGAGAGCCAAGATTCCTTTCAACAGTCCAGCTGGTACCAAGGGGCGTGGCACGCATTTCTTCTACAAGATTATCAAGCAGGACATCTATACCTCGCCACAGCAAGACACATTCTATTGCTTGCCCATGGATATACATCATTATTTTCAGAATGTTGAGCATAATCTGCTCAAGAGAGAGTACAGGCTGTATATCAAGGACCGCAAGCTACTTGCTTTCATCGACGAGGTCGTTGACAGCTATGCCAATGGCATAGTGCTGGGCGTCAAGCTTACACAACTTTTGGGACAACTGTTTCTGGCGAGGTTTGACTATCTCGCCATGCGGTGTTTCGACATACTCCAAGACCCCGAGAAACACGGCTACTGGCAGGCTCGGTACGTCACAGACATGCTCCTCACATGCCGCTCGGAGCAGCAAGCTATCGTTTTAAATGTGGGGGGGGGTAAAATCCCTCAATGAGCGCTTCGACCGTTTTTGCCGCGAAGGGCTCAAACATTATTATAGATTCATGGACAATATCTTCATCATGCATGAAGATAAGGTCTTCTTACGCCTCATAGCGGAGCTTGCAGTCATGCACTTGGCAAGAGACTGGAAGCTGAGCATTAATAAAAGTTGGAATATTCATCGTACATGTGACGGCATAGACTTCTGTGGACAGAAGATCTTTGCCGACCATGCCCTTTTGCGCAAGCGCACCAAGCAGGCACTCTGTGCCCAGGTTGCAAGATTGCGCAAACGTGGTCTTACCGATGAGCAAATCCGGCACAAGGCAGCATCCAGGCTAGGCCTAGCCAAACACGCAGATACAAAAAACTTATTAAATAAAATCGGTATGAAAAAGTATGGTCAGATTGTGAAGGCTCGCAAGGGAGAGATACCCTTCGAGGGCATGAGCATGGCACAGAAGAAGCATCCAGGCGATATCCTGTGCCACAACATTGAGGACTATGACAAGTTCCTCATCCTCATAGAGGATTACAAGATTGATAAGTCGAGAGTCGACTTCAAGATGGAGCAGGTTGAAGAAGTTGACGACCAGGGCGTCAAGCACATAGTCACCAAGAAGGTGCCAAAGGACCGCCTCGCCATCCGCTTCCGTTTCATCGATCACGTCCGGAAGACAGGACAACTCGATGAACATGGCGATGAGATTGAGGAACCGGTTTGGCAAACTGAGTCGTGGTGGCTCTTTACTGGCTCAGATATTTTGGTTGACCAGGCACGCAAGGAGTGGAAACTGCTGGACAAGGGCTTCTACACCGTTGCAGCCGAGCTAACCAACAAGTTTGGCAAGAAATTTTATAAGTTTATCTAGATGAATAAGAAATTTTATCTTTGCCGCATGTCATACTTGAGATATGACAGCAAGCATTTTCTTCTGTACTTGAGTGAGCAGAAAGTAGAAAACTATCACCCAGACGCCACCATGTCGGAGTCTGATGGCGATAGTAAGACAGTGACAGCATACAGCTACGAGGGCACAGAAATTGACGGCTCCACTAAGATTGAGGCTGAGTCGGCAAGCTATCGCGAGTTCGTAAATGGTCTGGTTCGTACTAAGTACAGTCAGGGCGATGTCGAAGCCATCCTGTGCAACCATGGAGATGGAAACCAGGAGCATGAGACAGAGTACCAGGTATTCCAGGAGTGGCGAGAGCAGGCTAAGCAGATGGCCAGAGAGTTACTCGACCGGGATATCTCATAGTTATCAGATACGGCAGGAGGGCAATAGTTCTTCTTGCCGTATTTTTATATATCTTATATTATATGTACCTTTGTGCCAGATAAAATCAGGTACAGATATGCAGAGAAATACCAAGGATTGGATACACTACAGCTCTGCTGGCATAGTCCTGCTTGCTGGCATTGTGCTCGTGTACATCAGCTTTTTTATGTCCCACGACGTCACGTCTAACGTCTTGTGGTACTTTGGGCAGAGTCTGGTTTACGTGGCAACCGTCTTTGGTTTCGCACTGACTTTTGACACCAGAGTTAAAGACATTATCAATAAATATTTTAACAATAAAAATGGCACGCAAGATTAAGAAAATTTTCGTACATTGTACAGCAAGCCGACAGTCATGGTCTGTCGATGCCTTGCTCAAGGAGTTCAGGGCCAAAGGATGGCATTATCCAGGCTACCACTGGGTCGTAACCGCAGATGGCAAGCGCACGCAGCTCATGACAGAAGACCTGCCGTCCAACGGAGTTAAAGGTCACAATTTCGATTCAGTCAACGTGGCATACATGGGTGGAATATCCCGCACAGGCAAGGCTATCGACAACCGAACAGAAGAGCAGAAGGCTGGACTTCGCCAACTCTTGAAGGAGTTGCGCCAACGCTACCCAGATGCCAAGATCATGGGACATCGTGACATCTCTCCTGACAAGAACCACAATGGAGTGGTCGATCCATGGGAGCGCATCAAGGAATGTCCATGCTTCGACGCAATTCCGGAATATGCCGACATTTAACATCAAGGATTATGCAGAAACATCTCAAGTCAATCATCATGGCCATATCGGTGATATTGGTCATCATCGCCTGCTTCTGGATTTTTGACCATCGACAGCAGCAAGCGGAGCAGGAACTGAGAGAACAGCTTAATGGACTGAAACTTCAGTATGCTCCAGCCGAGCGAGACACCATCCGAGACTCTGTCACAGTCATCACGCAGCAGGTGCTGCAGATGAAGGAAGAGGAGTACAAACTTCAAGCCTACGACCGCCAACTGCTCCATGACCTGGACATTCGTCTTGGACAGGTCATGGCAGACCAGCGCACGAGTCTGAGTACTGCTGATACGGTCAAGACTGACCGCAACGATTCAGTCTATACCTACAGCGACCGATGGCTTAGTCTCCGTCTCAACACGGCAGACTCCATCTTGACATACAAGGCGAGAGACAGTCTCCAGACCATCGTCTACAGACAGTACAAGCACAGATTCCTCTGGTGGCGGTGGGGCACCAAAGGCTATGATGTCAAGGTCATCAACTTCAATCCCCATTCCAACATATTATATAACAGCTATATACAAGTCAACCGATAATGGCAAGACAAGAGGTATATACAACAGTCATCAAGCTCAACTCAGAGGAGGCAAAGAACCGACTCAAAGAGTTAGAGGACAGAGTCGCTCGTCTGAAGAAGGCAAAACAAGATGCCTTCTCGGCGGGCGATTCCCGTTTAGGCGCATCCCTCGCCAAGGATCTGAAGGCCGCAGAGCGAGAGATGAAGCAATTCAAGAACTCAACCATGAGCGTCAAGGAGACACTCGACAACCTGTCAAGTGCAAGCCTCGGACAGCTGGAGAAGGCAGCAAGACATCTGAAGGGGCAGATGAAGGCAGCATCTGACCCTTCAGACTTTGCAAAATTGGACGCTCAACTCTCCAAGGTTAAGGAGCAGATGCTTGCCCTGAAGGGCGCGACACGCAAGGCTGATGAGGAAGCGAGACGCATGACCGCAACGGTGTCAAACCTGAAACATGCTTCACTCAATGACCTCAACTTCACAGCATCCAAGCTACGTAGTCAGATGGCTGACTACGACCCTACATCAACCATGTACGCCTCCAGAGCTTCGCAGCTGAAACTTGTGGAGGCAGAGTTGGAACGCATCCGACAGAGCGAGCAGAAGGTGGTCACCCTCATGCAGCAGTATGACAAGGAGATTGACAGCACCAACGTGGACATCAAGGAGACCAAGAGACAGATGCAGCTCGTCAACAACACCATGGCCAACCTCAAGACCTCATCCATCCGTGACCTCGAATACTCCATCAAGGCACTCAATCAGCAGATGCAGGGCATGCAGCGTGGTACCGAGCAGTTCAAGCAGATGGAGAGACAAGCCAAGCAGCTGAAGTCAGAACTGCAGGCGGTCAGAGCCGAAGGAGTAGCCCAGGAGTCCTGGATTAAGCGCTCTGCTGACTGGTTCAACCGTATGCAGGGACTAGCTCTAGGTGCAGTCGCTGTCATCTCCGGCATCACCTTCACAGTCAAGAAGTGTGTGGAGGAGTATGCCAAGATGGACGATGAGATGACCAACGTCCGCAAGTACACTGGGCAGGCAGCCGAGGAAGTCGAGCGTATGAACGAAGACTTCAAGAAGATGGATACCCGCACACCTCGCCAGAAGCTCAACCAACTAGCCGAAGATGCCGGCAGACTCGGCATCACATCGACTGCTGCAGTTGAGGAGTTTGTCGATGGAGCGGATAAAATCAATGTTGCACTCGGTGATGACCTCGGCGATAAAGCAGTCTCTCAAATCGGTAAACTCGCCCAGATGTTCGGCGAAGACAAGACCAAAGGTCTGCGAGGTGCCATGTTGGCGACAGGTTCTGCAGTCAATGAACTGGCTCAGAATTCCTCTGCCTCGGCCGGATATCTCGTTGACTTCACCGCCCGTGTGGCAGGTGTCGGCAAGCAGGCAGGCTTTACACAGGCTCAGATTATGGGTCTCGCATCAGTTCTAGACCAGAACATGCAGCAAGACGAAACTGCTGCTACCGCAGTTCAGAACCTCCTCGCTAAGATGTTCCAGGACTCGGCTAAGTTTGCTCAGATTGCAGGTCTCAATGTCAAGGAATTCGCAAAGACGTTAAAGGAGGACGCCAATGGCGCTCTCCTACAATTCTTGGCAGCCATGCGAGCTAAGGGTGGATTCGCAGACCTCGCACCTATGTTCGAGGAGATGAAGATGGATGGTTCCAGAGCGACAGGTGTCCTCACCGTCCTCGCAGACAAGCTCGATGACATCAAGACTGCCCAGAAACTAGCAAGCGAAGCATATTCCGAAGGCACATCCGTCCTCAATGAGTTCGAGACACAGAACGAGAGTGTACAGGCTCAACTTGACAAGGCGAGCAAGAAGTTCCTCGACCTCTCAATAGAGCTAGGCCAAAAACTCTACCCTGCTGCAAGATATTGCATATCTGCAGCAAGTCTCGGTGTCCGGGCACTCTCAACACTCGTTGACTTCGTCAAAGAGTATTGGCGCATCCTGATAGTATTGACTGCGGCTATCGTCACATACACAGCTATGTCTAAGGCTAAGCTAATCGTAGATAAGGCGCAGATGGCATGGCTAAATATCATGATTGTCAAGGAGAAGGCTCACACATTGCTGATGAGTCTCAAAACATCAGCCTTGAAGACCATGGCAATCGCTCAAATGGCGCTCACCAAGGAGATAAAACTGACCACCGCAGCGCAGATGTTATGGAACAAAGTGTTGTTGGCCAACCCTATCACAGCCGTGATAGCTGTTGTCGTAGGCCTCACAGCAGCAATCGTTACCTTATCCAAGGAGACGAGCACCGCAGAGCAGGCTCAGCGTGACTACAATGATGCCGTGACTGAAGCCAACAAGCAGGCTGCAGACGAGGAGGCAGCCATCATGCGCCTCGTCTCTACTATCCAGTCCAACACCAGTGCAGAGGCAGACCGCAAGGCAGCCCTGGAGGAACTCAACGGCAAGTTGATGCGTGAACACCTCGGCAACATCACCGAGGAAGCAGTGCGCACCGGTCAAGCAACAAGGCAGATCCAGTCCTACATCGACTGGATGAAAAAGAAGATCGTCATCGATGGCTTGCAGAAGAAACTGGCTGAGTCTATAGCTAAGCAGGCTGAAAATGAAGACTTGCTTAGCGAAGCAGACAACGACAAGCGTGGTTTTTGGGCAAAAGTTTGGGGACGTATTAATCCATTTGCAGGTAGAAAAACAAAGATGCTAAACATAGCATCTGATAACAGAGAAGCGTTCAGGGAGACTGTAAACCACGAAATTGAGAGAGAGAGGCAATATCAGCAGAAGCTCATCGATAAGATTAATCAGCTGGAGTCCCAGCACTTCGAAATCAATGATCCGGAACCATGGCGCAACAATGGCTTCAATGGCAAGGCCAATGATGGTACCATCATTAAGCAGCAGAGTACAGCCGGCACTCATCAGGTTTCAGATAAAGAGCGCAAGGCTCGTGTCAAGGCAGAGAAGGCAGCTGCAGCCGAGGAACGTAAGCGCCAGGCAGAAGCCAAGCGCAAGCAGAAGCAGGCAGCCGATAGCATCAAGGCTGAGACCAACGAGTTGATGGCTAACAACGCCAAAGCCTATGCAGAAGGCAAGAAAACCTATCAGCAGTTCCTCGATGACCGACAGAATATCCAAATTAAGGGTTTTGCCAAGCTGAAGCAACTCTATGGTGCTGAGAGCAATGAGTATAAGCAGTTACTTGACAACCAGGTCAATGTTGTCAAGCAGCATGATGCTGCCATTCAGAAGATGAATGAGCAGACCATTGAGCGTGAACGCCTCCAGAAGGAGGCTAGCATCAAAGCGCAATATTATGATGTCAACTCGAAAATCTATCAGAATGATACCGCTCTCAATGAAGCCCTATATAAGAATGATGTCGAAGCCATGAAAAAACGTCTTGCACTCTACAAAGACAGAGAGGGCAGCGAGGAGTGGCTGGATCTGAAGGCTGAGATGGAACAGGCTGAGCTCGACCACCAGTTGCAGATGCAGGAGTCATACCAGAACCAGCTGCGTGAACTCCGCCAGCAGTTCGGTAAGCAAGACCTGCAGGCACAGGAGACCATGTACCTCAATGGCCTTGACAATCTCTACAAGCAGGGATTGATCAAGGAGGAGGAATATCAGCAGATGAAGTTGGAGATAACCAAGCAGTTTGCTGCCCAGAGAGCGCAGATTGATGCTGATGATCATGGTGCTGGTAGCGCTCAGCTGAAGATTAATGATAAGTCATCAGAGATGGTCAACAGCGCCAGGGCTGCAGCAGGGGAGTCCCAGTCGACCGGCAATGCAACTCTGGGTGGATACTTCTCCTCACAAGTTGAGAACTATCAGAACACCATGGAGAAGTTGAAGGAGTTGTATGGCAACGACAAGCAAAATCATGCTGCATACATGCAGGCAAAGGCGCAAGTCACCGCCGACTTCCTCGACAACATGTTGCAGCAGACATCTGCGGCATACAACGGCATCAACAACATTCTTTCTTCTGCGTCAGCATACGCTCAGGCATGCTCAGACCTGGAGCAAGCCAAAATCTCCAAGAATTACGAGAAACAGATTGCTGCAGCTGGCAAAAACTCGAAGAAAAAGAAAAAGTTGGAGGAGAAGCGTGACAAGGAACTGGCTGCTGCCAAGTCGAAGGCTAACAAGAAGGCGATGAAGATCGAGATTGCTCAGGCAATCGCATCTACCGCCATGGCTGCTATCAACGCATACTCTTCTGCAGCTGCCATCAAGGGTACTGGCTGGTTGCTTGCACCTATCGCAGCCGGCATGGCAACCGCAGCAGGTATGCTGCAGATTGCAACCATCAAGAAGCAACACCAGGCAGAGGCTGCAGGTTACTACGAGGGTGGTTACACCGGTGGTAACCGCTACCGAAAGGAGGCTGGAGTTGTGCATGAGGGTGAGTTCGTCGCTAATCACAATGCCGTCAACAACTCATCCATCCGTCCAGCTCTTGACCTCATCGATAGGGCACAGCGCTCTAATACAGTTGGCTCGCTGACCGCTGATGACATCACACGTTCTCTGGGACAGGGCAGCAGTACCGTGGTGGCTCCTGTTGTCAATGTCAACAATGATAGTACCGAGGTACGCCAGTCCCTCGATGGTGTCAATGCAGCCGTCAGCCGTCTGACACAGACTCTTGACGATGGCATAGAGGTCGAGGTTCCGATATCTGGTCGTAGAGGTCTGCACCGCAGACTGCAGGATTATCAGCGCATTTTAAACAATAAGTAGCCTATGATTACATGTATTATCAATGACCATCGGGCATACCCGATATCCACATCAGCCATCAAGGTGACATACGCCAACCAGTATGTCACCGATGATGGTGAGTACACCTATGACATCACCTTCCCCATGAATATCCTGGAGAACCGTGTCATATTTAAGAATGTCTCGCGACTGGAGGTCAAGAAGAACATCGCCAAATACGATGACTGCAAACTGTTCTGTAACAGCCAGCTCATCATGAGTGGTGTCGGTACCATACTCTCCGTGAATGAGAGAGAAATCAAACTGCAGATAGTCGGAGGCAAGTCCCGCATCAAGTTCAACGACCGCATGACCAAGCACTACATCGATGAGATTCCGTTTGGCACAGCTGACAAGCCCGGTTATACAGTTGATAAGGGCTATTCTCAAGGATGGAAAGGTTTTCCGAAGATTAATGACATCTATAGATTGGATGATGATAAATCGAAGTTCCTGGGAGTAGAGGGTAAATGGTGTTTTGTTCCTGTACGGGACGAAACAAATGATATGATTGCCAATTTTGTCGGAGTAGATAAAACGAAAGGATTTATTGGCTACAATGCTCCATTTATCCTAAACCCAGCAGTTCAGCCCAACCTGATGTATATCTTCCGTAAGGTAGTAGAATACGAGGGATATACTCTCAAGCGCAACGACTTCGACTGCAAGCCGTGGAACCTCCTGTATATCGCATCGGCCTACAAGACTCGTGAGCTGCGAAGGGCACTTCCTCATTGGTCGAGCTATACTTTTATAGAGGAATTTCGAAAGCTTTTCAATGCCACTATTGTTTTTGATGATATCCAAAAAACTTGTTCTGTTATCAAAAAATCAGAGCTGACAACCGTAGATTCCGTAGCGATTGAGCCTCTGGCCGAATACACAACGGACTACGACGAAGACGGATCCTTCTCCACGTCATCTACAGCAAATCTGGAGTATAATCTGGGTGATTCTGCAAACAGAGATAACTATGAAGTTATTTCCAAAAAAGTCTTCGAGAATTTTGAAATAGTCCATAGTACAGCTACCTTGGACCCGCAAAATCAGTTCCAAGGGACAACACAGTCATGGTCTGAAAAACAAAAAAGACAGACCATCATTGAGTGTTATGGTAGTTACTACATATATGTAGAGAATGAGGGCGGTTCGAAAACATGGCAGCTGGCAGGCGTTTGGTCACCATTAATCAGGGACAGTTCTTCTGATGACTATGTTGAACTTAACATATCTCCTGCAGCACAAGTTGTAGAAGATATCAACTTCAAAACAGCATTCCTGGAAGATAATTACTACGAGAAGCGATGCCTTCTTTCAATACCTAATGATAAGGAGCCGGATTCCAAGGAGTGCGATGTTGATGATGACGGATATAGCTACACATCCGTGCAGGATGCCATAGATGATGAGTCAACACTCGACAAATCCGAAGATGATCAGGAATGCATGAATATATTCTTCATTATTCCAGGAGAAGTACAGGATGACAACAAATTTAGTTGGGTTAGAGCGAAGTCTAGGTGGCCAAAATTCAAAACCGACTACCGAATAAATAAAGAATATTGTGGTAGTGCCGAAGGAGGATTTGGTGGGAACGGAGGAGGAACATTTAAAGACAAGTATCCTTACTCTCTGTCGATTTGTACGAAATCTACTAATTATGTTGTTACTCTAGGCTGCTTACATGATAATGCTCTCAGAATAGACAATAAAAACTGCATGGAGGTCAAGTTTAAGTCAGATGACATACCGGATCCATCAAAGATATACATCATCCGCAACAAGAAATATGTGTGCGAGAAGATAGAGATGGAAGTCAAGGACGATGCCATCGAGCCAGTTTACACGGGATATTTTTATATGCTATCATAATATATATAATAAGGTGGGGAGCAGTTAGCTCTCCACCTTATTATATTATAGGATACCCTGATAGTTCTTGATATACTCATTCGCTTTCTGTATATCCTTAGGCGTATAGATGTCTGTGATGAGTATAGATGAGTGTCTCGCCTGGTCTCTGACCGACAAGACATCGGCATTGGCCCGCAGCATATTGGTGATGCCTGTGTCCTTCAAGCTATAAAATTTGAAGCGAGGTGAGAGTTTCAGTTCCTTTCTCAGGACACGAGTCCAGTAGTCTCTGAACATTTTCTCGTTCTTTCTTTCAGATCCAGGCATGAACCCGTCAGAAAAGAGGTAGTCCTGCCCTGGGTGTGAGAAGATGTTGAGTTCCAGCATTAGCTTGATGACATGAGTCGGCAAGGTAATCACAGCGTCATTGCCATTTTTAGTGTTCTCACCATGTAGAGTTAGTGTCTGAGTCTTCACATGAATATCACAGATTCTGAGATAGGACATCTCTCGAGGGCGGATGAAGAGGTAGTGGATGATCTCACATGCCAGCAGATAGTGCCTGTTATGCTCCATCAGATAATCTCTGATGAGCTGCATAGTGCAATCCGGTATGACATCTCTGCTTTTCTTCTGACGGTTCTTTATACGTTCCAGACCTTCTGTTGGGTTCTTGGGTATATAGCCGCGAGCCAACAGATAAGCGGAGAAACTCTTAGTCCAGGCAAGATAGTTGTTGCGTGTCAGGACTGTATTATTGCGGTCGATGAAAATGTAGTCCAGGAACTTGCTAACATTACCTCTGTCCCATTGGTAGGAGTAGTTGAGAGTTATTCTTTTCTCTTGCTTCCATTTTTCCAAGATCCTGAGACGACTGCTATAGTCGACAAAAGTCTCCTCACGCATACTACCCTCGTTGCACATTTTGACCAGATAAGACTTATACCTGTCGAGCACGTCGTCCCATTTAGTATATTCCAGGGGCTGCAGCTCCTCAATCCAAGGATTCCATCCTGCCATAAGTTTCTCGGTGAGTTTTTTTATAACCTGGTCGGCATAGACACGTTGGTTCCGCTTGCCCTTGATATGGTCAAGCATAATTTTTTTCTTTCTCATGCGGTTGACTCCTGGATCAAACGCTAAGAAGGAGATATAACATTCTGATTTCTGATGCAAAACTGGAGGTTTCCAGCCAATGACACTGCTAAGAATTGTGTCATTCGAATTTGGAGCATAATTTTTTTTAGCCATATCTTAATTTTTTTTCAGATACAGCCTATTATTTATAATTTGTATAGGAATGATACCGAAATTGTACCGACCATTTTGACCACGACCAAGGCAAATCCTCAGTGTTTACGGCACATCTGACGGCTTTTGGTCGGGATTACTGG
>ENA-UERY01000299-UERY01000299.1-human-gut-metagenome-genome-assembly--contig:-NODE-299-length-45070-cov-246.092881_pt1 | contig 45070 bp, 39 predicted proteins | sample MGYA00242989_ERZ507990 | MGnify/ENA primary metagenome ERZ507990 (study PRJEB26167, sample SAMN06115529) | human gut metagenome | host: Homo sapiens | place: China:Fujian | collected 2015-08-26...
TCTGATGTCATATAACTTTGAGCTTAGAGAACTATAAAGTTACTGATAATCAGCCACTTAACCAAATTTTATTAGTTATATTACGTTAATTAACTCTCTCATTTTCAATCGATTACATAAGAATTAACAGAGTATTGTTATTTCTTATGGCATTCAAATTTGAGTCATAAACTTTTAGCGATTCTATTGTTCATAAATGTGAAGTTTGGAGTAAACACATATAAGAGAATACGTAATTTCAAGAAAGCATGAAGATATCTATTATAACAATTAACTATAACAATATTGAAGGATTAAAGCAAACTGTTGAGTCTGTATTGTCGCAAACATATATAGATAAAGAGTATATTGTTATAGATGGTGGCTCCAAAGATGGAACTGTTGATTTTCTGAAAAGTCAAAATAAAATCACATACTGGGTGTCTGAAAAAGATGGAGGATTGTATAATGCAATGAACAAAGGTATCCGCAAGTTGAGTGGCGATTATGTAATCTTCATGAATAGTGGCGATGTTTTTTTTGATAGAAATGTATTGTCAGATATCTTTAATGGAACAGTCTATAATGCAGATGTCTTGTATGGCAGTACTATTTACAAATATGGCAACGGAGGTATATTAAGAAATCCAAGAGATTTAAATGTGATGTCATATGAATTGCCATTTTGTCATCAGTCTTGCTTTATAAAATGTAAACTGATGAAAAATATAGAATATGATGAATATTATAAACTTATTGCAGATTATAATTTCTTTTATCAGGGTTGGAAGAAAAATTGGCAATTTGTACAGATAAATAAAATTGTTGCCATTTATGATACAACAGGTGTTTCTGCGGATTCGGCAAGAAAATGGCAAATTTATGTTGAAAGATGCAAAATACATGGTGAGGATACAAGTTTGCTGTATTATAATTATCTAAATATAAAATCAACATTGAAGTGTTTTCTTGCTAAAATAATACCTGTCAATATTGTTGATTTAATATTGCATAGAGAAAAAGGTAGTAATAGTATTAAAGAACTTTCAAATTTTAAACAAATAAAATAACATTATAGATATGAGTCAAATACAGTCAACAGCTAAGGATGTATTGGATTTTAAACGATTGTTAGGGGCAGTGATCCTGTTTTTATGCATACCTTCATTGTTTTCTTTGCCATATTTGTTTTATACTTTTTTTAGAAAAAGAAGTGGAAATAAGACTGATTATGTTATATTTATAGTCTGTATTTCTATTTTTTTTGCAGCAATAAATGCTACGAAAAGTGTTGGTGGAGACCAATGGAGATATTGGATGGCATACAATAATGTACCTATAAAGGGATTCTTATATGCTTTGATGAACATATATGGAACACCAGAAGCATGGCAAGGTATAAATCACCATATATCTGGTGAATTTATGAATGGTGTGTATAATTATATAGGTTATTATTTATCTTTTGGATATTATCCTTTATTTGTTTTTTTATTTACATTAACATCATACATTCTGCTATTATTGGGATATTATAGGTTCTGTTTGACATTAAAGTCACCTCATATACCTATTATTTGTGGTATCTTGATTATATCTTTTTTCTATCTTTATTTTCAGTTTACATTGCAAATTCAGAAACAGTTTTTTGCACAAGCTATTATGATGTATGTCATTGGTAATTACGCATATTATGGTAGATTGAGAAGAAAAGACTGGTTTGCTGTGGCTTGTTCTGTATTCACCCATCAAAGTATGTTGTTCTTTGTACCATTTATTTTGTTAAAAAGATTTCGATCTAAGATGGGGAAAGGCACAATAGCTTTCGTTTTTATAATCCTTGCTTTTTTGGTCTTTTGGGGACCAAGTCTCATGGGAGGCGTAGATTTTAGTAATGGATCCGCCTTAAGCTATGGACTTGAACGTTTTGCTAATTCCGAGACTAATAATGATGGTTTAAGTATTCAGATGAATCAAGTTGTGGTGATAGGTTTGCCATTGGCTGTTATATGTTTTCGTCAATTACAACTTAACCGAAACTATGTTGTGCCTTCTCAGCAATTTATCGTAATAGTAGTATCATTGATCCTTGTAACAACTGCTGCAATGGTTCGTCAACCTCTTGCTCAGTATCGTTTTTTTATGATGTTGATGCCTTTTATGCCATTCATATATTCTATGACCTATAGAAATATTCAAAAGCGAAATATCTTTTTGATGATTTTGGCAGTTGCTATGGTCGTATGGTTTTTCTTTCAGTTCGAATATATATATTGGACATACGCTCCAGAGATTGATATCTTAATAAAAAGTCCTATATTTTTGGTTTTTTCTAATTACCAAGGTTTTTAGATTTCTTATGAATTATAAATCAATAGACTTAATGAAATTTGTGATGGCGCTTTGTGTTGTGACTATACACACATACATAGTAGATAGTATGGAGCCATCAATATTCCAAGATATTTTATATTCTATTATCCGTAGTGCTGTTCCTTTCTTTTTTATAACTTCTGCTTTCTTTGTAATGCAGCGCAAAGAAAAAGATGGTATTATAAAATATTGGAAAAGAATTTTTCAACTATATCTTTCTTGGAGTGTGATTAACTTTATTTCAGTAAGTTTGATAAACCGTAATTTATGTGTTGAAAATGTTCAAACTTGTATATATCAGATACTTTTCAATGGATATAGTGTATTGTGGTATCTCTGGGGTATTTTAATAGCTTTGCCTTTATTGATAAAACTACGAGACGTGGGGGCAAAACCTTTGTATTTTCTTGTAATAGCAGTATTGGCTTATCTTTTTAACAGAGCATACACTCACTATGGTTCGATGGAGAATCCTAATAAGATTTGGTTATGGTCAGCATATTTATATAAAGGCAAATATTTTGGAATAACAAATCTTTGTTTAGCGATTACATATCTTTCTATAGGATCATTCTTTAGTATGTACAAGTTTAGACAATATAAGGTTATCAGTGTTGCATTAATAATTCTTGGCTCAATAATGATGCATTTCGAAACCCATAAGGATGTTGCTTTAGGTGTCCCAGTAATTGCATTTGGCTTGTTCCCTTTGATAAAAGACTGGCATTTGGATTTTTCGAGAATATCTTTTAAATGGCTGAGAAAAGAAAGCACATTGATATATTTTATTCATATCATTATTATAACCTGTATAGACAAGGTATATCCAGGTATGGATATCATTAAATGGATAGTGATTATTTCAAGCTGCATAATAGTTTCTGCTCTTTTTATAGCTTTGAGTAAAAAGAAAAATATGTCTTGGATAGCAAAATTATATTGAAAAACAAGGGAAAACATTTTATATCTTCTTAATTCTGAAAAATTATGCACATTTGTTTTGTTTGTCGTGAATATCCACCGTCTCTTCGTGGCGGTGGTATTGCTTCATATATTAAGGAAGTGGCTCATGGATTGCATGATGCAGGGCATCGTGTGACGGTGATAGCTGCTTCTGATGATACTCGATTGTCTTCGGATGAGGACGATGGGGGCGTGAGAGTGATTAGGCTTTCTGGTGGTGACTTTCTGATACCTCAGGTTGAAGGAATGTCTCTGCTAAAAAAGTTTAGAATGTTTTATCGGTTCTTTTCTTATCGCAAGAGAATCAGAGAAACGATTTTAAAACTCGGAGATGTTGATGTTATAGAGGTGCCTGAATATGGAGCTGAAGGATATTTCCTCAATGATATCGGTATTCCAGTCATTACCCGATTGCATACTCCTATGCTTCTCGATCATTACAATTTATCTCTGCAGAAATTGTCTAAGGCCAACTGGCAATATTTCTGGCAGGGATGTAAAGAACTGAAGGTGATGAAAGAGGCCCGGTATATTACTTCGTGCAGTACTTCACTGAAGGAATGGAGCCATAGATTTCTTGGAATTGATAATGATAGGATGAAGGTGATATATAATCCTATTAATGATAAGAAATGGAGGCTTGCCAATTCTGTCGAAAATCATAATACAAATGGAAAGCATATTCTTTTTGTAGGAACAGTCTGTGACTGGAAAGGATGTGGCGATTTGGCTGATGCCTGCAAGATTTTAGCTGACTCTGGTGAAATAGGAGATGTTCAACTCGACTTGGTGGGCAAGACTGGGGCATACGCTGATGAACTGAATGCTAAATATGGCAAAGAGAAGTGGTTTCATCTGGTAGGCAAACTGCCAAGGGAGAAAGTGATGAAACGCTATGCCCAGGCGGATGTGGTTTGTTTCCCGTCCTGGTGGGAGAATATGCCGATGGTCTGCATTGAGGCGATGCTCTCAGGAGCTGTTGTCATCGGTAGTAACTCTGGTGGTATGAGTGAGATTATCGAGGATGGAAAGAGTGGTTTCCTGATGACTTCAAGAAATCCGCAGGTGCTCGCCGATAAAATCAAGGAGGTATGTATGCTTCCTCTGGATGCTAAAGCGAAAGTGAGAAAGGAAGCGCATGAGAGAATTGAAAATGTCTTTTCTCTGGATGCTATTTTACCACAGATAGTAAATTATTATCATACAGTAATAAAAGATTTTAATAAATGAAGACTGATTTAAAAGTAGCATGGCCTTGTCCGTGGTTTGGTGATTATCGGGTTCCTGTATTTGCAAATCTTAATAATATGCTTGGCGGTAATCTAAAATTGTTTTATGCTCTGCCTGACCCCAATAGTAGACTTGGCGTAACAAATAGTACTCATCTAAAACTGGTAAAGAATTTAGGAGATTCTGCATGTGGACTTGAAGGTAAGAAAATAGAATTTGGCGACTCTTCGTCTGATATGGCTAATAAAAGTTTAATAATACGTTTTCAGCCAGATTTGTATCGAAGACTTAAAGCATTTAATCCAGATATTGTAATTGCAGAGACGTTTGGCGGATGGTCTATTGTTTCTATTCTGTATGCATTGCTTCATCATAAAAAATTGATGATGTTTTATGAACGTACTGCCTATGTAGAGCGCAATTCTCCATGGTGGCGCACTTTATATCGAAAAATAGTAGGCAAACCTGTTAAAACATTTTTAGTAAATGGTGTTTTAACAAGAGAATATCTCCAATGCAATCTTGGCTTTAAAAAACAGAAATATGTAGAAGGTCTCATGGTTGCTGATAGTAAAGGGTTATCAAATTCTGTTTCTAAGTTGACAGAACAAGAAAACTCTAAATTGCGACAAATGCTTTCTTTAAATGATGGTATTACATTCTTGTTTGTTGGACAAATTGTAGAGAGAAAAGGTGTCAAGGAACTTCTGAAAGCATGGAGTAATCATATCAAAATGTACCCAAATGATAATTTGCTTATTATCGGAACAGGCGTCTTGTTAAATCAATTTAAGGTACAATATGAAGATTATAGCTCTATACACTTTTTAGGGCGCATAGAATATGACAACATTTATAAGTATTATGCAGTTGCCGATGTTTTTATAATGCCAACTTTAGAAGATAATTGGTGCCTTGTTGTACCTGAGGCGATGTCTTGTGGCTTACCTGTAGCATGTTCTATATATAATGGAGGATACTTAGAGTTAATTAAGCAAAATGAAAACGGCTATTGCTTTGATCCATATAAATGTGATGATGTCGTAGATGTATTAGCTAAATTTCATAAAGTTAATTTAAAAGAAATGGGTCAATTGTCAAAGACGATAATTGCTGATTATACGCCTTCAATTGCTGCTAAAAAGATATATGAGGCTTGTATAGAGTTAATAGAAAAATAAAGTGTTAAAATGACTTTGATAATTACGGATAATAATTCAAAGACACAACATAGCTTTGGTAATAAATCCATGTCTTATTTTATTTGTATATTATGACAAATCTTATTTTTCTGATTTCTCAAAAGATACATGTTGTTCATACATATCATGATGAGCGGATGCAAGTTGGTGTTCCTGCTAAAAACATAACAGATGTTTTTTTTGATAAAGTTGACAATCAACAATATTTGACCTTTCTTAATAGTGAGGAGGAGAAACGATGAGACAGAGAAATCCTTCGATTGATATTTTGAAATTCTTTGCTGCCCTTCTGATTACTAATTCACACATGGGTATGTTATACCCAGACTCTTTAGTAAAGCTCTCTACTGGAGGTGCTATAGGGGATGTGTTGTTCTTTTTCTGTAGTGGTTTTACCTTGTTTCTTGGTAGAGGTGGAGATTTCTTTAATTGGTATAAAAGGCGCATCAACCGTATTTATCCTACGGTTCTGATGTGGGCAGCTATCATGGCTTTTGTTTTTCATGCTCGCTTTGGCATGGATTTCACAATCTTGCATGGTGGTGGCTGGTTTGTGAGTTGCATCATGATCTACTATGTTTTCCTTTATTTCATCAAGCGCTACTTTGTGAATCAACTCAAATGGGTCTTTGCAGCAGTCTGTCTGATAGTCTTAGGCTGGTATTTTACAGAAGACAGTTCTACGATATTCATGTATGGGGCTACCTATTTCAAATGGTGTCATTATTTCCTGTTTATGTTGGTTGGTGCTGTATGTGGATTAAGGATGAAAGAGAAGGGAAATATCGTAAGTTCTACTAAAGGGAATCTTGGTTTACTGTTTGTTTCATTGATTTTCTTTTATGGTTTGCAAATAGCTGGTACGAAGAATGCACTGATAGCTCATTTTCAGGTATTGACCTTGATTCCTTTGATGGGTATTACATTAAGTATGTATCGTCTCTGCTGTAAGGAAGGGTTGATCAAATTGTATGAAAAGAAGTGGGTACATAGGATTGTGTATTCAGTTTCTGCCTTGTGCTTAGAGATTTATGTTTGCCAAGGTTTTGTTTTCAACACTTCTTGGAATCACCTGTTTCCGTTGAATATTCTCATGAATTTTGTCTTGATAGTTGCTATGGCATACATTGTGAAAGTTTCTTCTAACTGGTTCTCCCAGACATTTAAGGATGGGGAATATGATTGGAAGAAAATGGTAAAGTTGTAAACTTTTTAAGAATATTAAAATAGAAGTTATTTTTCGATAAGTGAGTACAAACGGAGCATTTACGCATATATGAAATACAATAAAGAACATTGTAACATTCCCGGGTGCAACCATAGCATATATAGAAACTACACGTGCAAGGAGCACTATGATTTTTATCTGACAGATGACAAATGCAGGGAAATAAGTGATAATGTTATTGCGGTATATGAAGGAAAAGATTCCAGGAAGCAGAAAGCATTGGCTTTTAGAGACTATGTCGTTCATCATGCTTTTGATTATCCTATGATTCGGTACGAACATTTTCCGCTCGAACATGTGTTCTTGCTTGCTTTGCGTTGTTTTGATAAGCATGACAAGGAACGATGTTCTCAAGTTATTAAAGATTTCGATATTCCTGCCAATGAAAATATTGCAATGTTCAAGAGGATTGTTAATGTACAAAATGTAGATGATACAGAGATTAAACCTGTTGAATATTATTTGCTTTCTAAGCAAGAATTGATACCGGTCGTTCCTTCCCTAATCTTTATATTCTGCGTCTTATTGTCTTATATGTTGCTGCGTCTTGCACAGCCCTGGACAGGAGAGTTCTTTGGAATGACATATCAAGAAACGATTTGTTTGTATAAACAGGTATTGCCTTATCTCTTGTTGTTGATGTTGGTTCTTTGGAGCGGAATTAGATTGGCTTCATTTTACAATTACTTTGCTCGTAGAGCTTACAATTTGAGCTTGTTTGAAAATGTTGACGGCAATATCAATATGCTAAGTCAGATAAAATATGTAAAGGACAGAAACCTAAAAGCAGATTCTTATAAGTGTTCTGTTTTGGGCGGCTTGATCGGAATCAGTTCGTTAGTTGTATATAACTACTTCTCTAACTCTTCTTTCCATATATGTTCTTTTGCATTTATGCTAAGCGGGGTGATGATGGTGGCATCGCTGCTTTATGTATATAACATGACCGTTTTGTATTTTCCTGTTTTTGAGGCATTAAAGCACTATAAGTTAAAAATCGATTTATATAACCCTGACCACAATGGTGGACTTGCCAAGATTCACAACTTTCTTTTTAAGACGTTCGTTTATAATGAAGGCCTGATTCTCATTGTCTTGTGGATCTGTTTTAAGTTCGCCAATGGGTGGGTTTGGTTTATTGTATCTCTGTTGTTTATAAAGAGGGTAAACCATGCCAGATGGAGCGCCAAACTGTATATATCATCTCTGAAAGCTTTTTATAGAGCCAAAAAGGTTGAAAGGGAAAAGTTGCTCTTGCAGAATGATGACAAGGCTTTTGATAATGTTGAGAAACTGGACAAATTGTATGGAGTCAAGGTCTTGAAATATGTATGGAACATTGTCCTTATTGTGGTGTTACCATATTTAATCAACAATGCTGATGGCATCATAAAATGGATGGGAACACAAATTCCTATTATCTGGAATATAATTGAATACAAACGAATCTGATTAAAAAGAGTTATAGTTATGTCAGTAGCTTCAACATTATATGGTTATCACGTCCAATATCTCTATACATTGTATCGGATATTGGAGTCTGCAGATTCTAAAGAGGTGTTCATGCCTGAAGGAAGAGAAGATTTAGACATATATTTGTGTGGCAAAATTATTGAGACCGTACAGGTGAAATGTTATTCTGGGGCAATCGGGTATGCAGATCTGTTTTCCAAGGCAAAGTCCACTTCTTTGTTTTCTCGTGGCAAGGATAGTTTAGACGCTAATTCTGAGGTTAAGATCTCGTTTGTGGCGGTAGGGCATGGCAATGACTGGGGGTTGATTTCTGATAAATTGACCAAGGCATCGTCTCTTGTAAAGCTACTCAAAAAAGAGGAATCTCTTCATCTAGACTATGCTTCTTCTAAGAAACTGGCTTCCAAAATTCTGTGGCAGTCTAAATCAGAAGCTGAGTTGGAAAACTGTGTTGAATCTGTATTAAAGAATCGTTTCCCATCAATAGATCCTTTAATCGTAAAGGATTATTTGATCCAGTGGATTTGCTATCTTGTGATAAATAGAAAGTCTGCTACCTATGACGATTTATGTTGTCAGGTTGGGCGGATTATTCAGCTTTCTGTGCGCCAAAATGAATTCTTTACTCAATTTGGACTAACGGTGATTCCGCTTTTTCAGTCAGATTATCAAGAAGATGCTAATTTTGAAACATCTTATTATCAAGGTGTATCTGCAAAGGAAATTCATATTGCCAAGAATTATGATGTAGTAAGGGAAGAAAAGTTGCAACAGCTGTATGATAAGCTGAAAGACAATAGTCTCGTTTTCATAACGGGTGTCTCTGGTTCTGGAAAAAGCAGTTTGGCTTATCGCTTTTTGAAGATTTGTGGTTGCCCTTTACGATATGAGATTAAGTATGTAAATCAGAATAACATATCGCAGATTATTGCTACCGTCAACGATATTTCTAAAGGTTTGAAGAGCGAAGCTTTCGTATATTTGGATGTACAGCCATACGACACTTCATGGATTCAGGTGGTAAATGAAATAGAAGATACTCCATTTGTAAAATGTATAGTGACAATCAGACAAGATGATTGGAATAGATGTTTCAACAAGATAAACACAAACCTTCATTACTCTACTCTTGCTGTAGATTTAACAGAGTCTGAAGCAAGGGATATTTTTGATAATCTATGCGAAAGAAACTTGTGTCGTATTGATATATTTGACGAGGCATGGAATGATTGTGGACACCCTCAAACATTGCTTGAATATGTGTATTTCCTGACTCAAGGTGTTCCTCTTAGATCAAGAATTTCTGGACAGATAGCCAGTCTGGATAAAGATAATGCCTTCCTCCTTCAGTATGTAGCTGTGTCAAATGTCTTGCAGGGTAATATTTCTGTGGATGCCATTCGTAACTTGTGTCATCTTTCCCCAATAGAGTTTTCTCGATGTATAGACCAGATGAAAGGTGAATTCTTTGATTATAATGATGATGGGTTTTCAGATGTTCACCCCATTAGAACTCATATCATTGTTGAAGAGGTGTTTCGGAATTATAACAATGGGTTATGGGAGATTGGCATGGAACTGTTTGAGCATATAAATGAAAACACTAATCCTTTGTTCCTTATGACCCTTTTAGATGAAGGTAAATATACCCCAGACTCTCTTTTAAGGAAACTGGATGGAAAGAAGATAAACTCTATGCAAGCATATATAGTGGCAAGGACTTTGTTATGGTGTGGAGTCAAACTTTATATTGAGAATAATCAGACTGCGTTTGATTGGTTAAGGCAAACGGCACCTCTATGTTGGCAGAACTTATTGCCTGTCAACTTTACGGAAATCAAACTTGATGAGTCTATAGATAAAATGTTTGGTATCTATATTGGAATTACTATGGATGGTGTTAGGAAAAGATTTTCTTCGCAGACAGATGTCTTTGCTTATTTATATAGATGGCTTGATTGTTCTATTTCTTTGGAGAAACCTAAAGAGTGGCGTGAATATTATTGGTTGGCAAAATTCTTAACAATATGTAATCTACAGCTCTCTTACAGGCCTGATTTCTCAGAGTTTAAGATAGAGGCTGAAAATTCGAATGATTTGGATGAAATGGCAGATGTACTTCTTGGTCTTAAACTGGCTGGTTACGATTCTACCACATATAATCAACTGGAAGAAAACTTCGTTAAGCAATTTCGAATTCAAAACAATATCTTGGAGTTTGATATCTGTGATAATGAGGTCAAATGTCTTTCTTTCTTCGATTATTTTACTGCGGGAGAACAATGTGGAAATGGTGATATAATACATAATATTAATATGCATCATATCAATTTGCTTAGGAAAGCCTTTCCTAATGCAGATACATATCATTCAGAAATTATAAAAGATGAAATTTTTAAAGATATAGATTTGCCTTTTGAAAAACATATAAGTAGAGGAAACCTGCCGCTTGACGAGATGCAAGAACCACGCATAATGATGGTGCATCTATATGAAAGGAGCTATGTTCTTCCTTCCAGAAAGGCTTATTGTGATCAATTAATTACTTTGCGTAAACTATTTGTTGATGTTACAAAAGAATACTGGCAGGCTATAGATGAAATTCACAGGGTTGATAAAGCACACAATGTCAAAATGAACCTTGCTTATAAATGTGTGTGTGATAAGATTTTAAATACTAACATAGAGTTGCCGATATCTGAAATAAATAGATTCGGATTAGGTTATGAAAAAAATAAAGAGGAGAATGATTATGTCAAAAGTTCAAAAGATAATTTGAAGGAATTAAACTCCTTGTATTCACATTATTCTACTTATTTGACAATCTTCTTCAGACAGTGTTACCAACCCTCACTTGGGTTTATCAATGAAGTACAAAGAATGACTATGTTATTGTCTGATGCTCAGGATAAGATAAAAAAAATGCAAAGCCTATTTCATTTGGTTTTTGATGGTTATGTTGATGCCATTGAGATAAAACAACTTGATGAAAGAGAAAATCAGCAGATGCTTTGCCTTACTGCTGTTTATAACTGGTTTATACAAAACAAGCCTTATGTATCTTGCAGACAATTATTAAAGCAGATAAAGCCTAAGAAGTTAGCGAATTGTCAAACATTTAATATAAATGATAATGCAAGCCAGAACAAGTCTGTATCAATTGCTGACGCGGTTGAAAATTTAGAGCTGCTACGGAACATTCAGTTGAATAGTATTTGTAGTAGATGCCCTCATCTTGATGACTTATCTACACAAATCGTTGATAAATATCTAAAACGCTATGATGATGCTATAGATGGTATGAGAGGAAGTTATTTATGATTAGCTCTGTATTTCAACGAGTCAAAAAGGTCATCTTTCATCTGATGGATGAGAAACCTGTAGTGCTTACCGCATTTGAAGGCGACAAGGTGTATGAGGAATACGTCTTGATGGAGAATTTTGTGGAATGGGCAAGAAATAATCTTTTCTATACCATTGTTACCAACTATAGTCTACAGGCATTTAATGCTAATGACTATTTCTTTGAGGAATGCCATAAGTTGAAGATTGGAGAAAAGAAAGATGAATTTGATGATAATATCTGGATAAATAGCTTGTTCCACAAGAATGACGGATATATGACTCCTATAGTATTAAATCCTTATAGGGATAATGATATGCCAAGGGATATAAGATGACAGATAACTTGGTTGCAGCTTTCTCACAAGCCTACAATCTTAATCCTACCAAAGCTGATGTCTTGGCATATATGGCTGATGAAGTATCATTAGACCCAAATGATATTCACAAAGAACCATTGACTAAATTAAAACAAGACACTATCATACAAATGCAAGAAGGTGGTGTCTTATAATCATTAAAAATTTATGCTTAAAATCTTAATTAATGCATACGCTTGCTCGCCAGGAATGGGCAGTGAGCCAGGAATGGCGTGGAACTGGGTGAGCAATCTTGCCAAGTTCTGTGAGTTGTATATCATAACCGAAGGGGAGTTTCGGGAAAAGATAGAGGAGGTGGTGCCTACGCTGGAGCATGGCAAGAACATGCACTTCTATTATAATCCCGTGTCTGAGGATATTCGTAAGATGTGTTGGAACCAGGGTGACTGGCGATTCTACAAGTATTATCGTGAGTGGCAGTGGAAGACATATCTCATAGCAAAGGATATATGCTCTAAAGAAAAGATTGATGTGCTGCATCAACTTAATATGATAGGTTTCCGTGAGCCTGGTTATCTTTGGAAAATGTCAAAGGAGAATGGGGTGCCGTTTGTATGGGGACCTATTGGTGGACTGAAACAATTTCCAACAGCCTATCTCAAAGGAGCTGGATTGAAAATGAATGTTTTCAATCGATTGAAGAATATCTTAAATGTATGGCAGTTGAAGCACGAAAAACGTGTGGACGAAGCTCTCAAGACTGCAAGACTCTTGGTAAGTTCTATTCCTGACTCATATCGTGCTATCAAGAAATACAAGGGGTTGGAGTCTATCGTGATTCCCGAGACAGGTTGCTTCTTATCGGAAGATATTCCTACGGACAGATTTGACGAAAAAGAACTGCATGTGATGTGGGTCGGTAAGTTTGACTTCCGCAAGCAGTTGCCGTTGGCGCTAAGAGCTATAGCTATTGCAAACAATCCGAATATCGTATTGGACATTTATGGTTGCGGCTCTGATGAGCAAATAGCTTCAACAAAGAGAGTTGCAGATTTACTTGGCATTACAGAAAAGGTTGTATGGCATGGCAATCAGCCAAACGATGTAGTGATGAATGCTATGCACAAAGCGCAAGTGTTCTTCTTTACAAGTGTTAGCGAAGATACCTCTACCGTTGTGCTGGAGGCAGTTAGCAACCGTCTGCCGATTTTGTGCTTTGACGCTTGTGGTATGGCTGCCGTTATTGACGACAAGGTAGGCAGAAAGGTGGCTCTATCCAATCCTGCGCAATCAGCCACCGACTTCGCAAAGCTGCTTAACAATCTGGAGCATGACAGAAACCTGCTTAAGCAACTGTCGGAAAACTGCAAGCAAAGACAAAACGAACTGTCGTGGGAGGAGAAAGCCAAAACGATGGTGGAGTGGTATGAGAAAGTAAAATTATAAAATGATGTTTCGATTAAAAGATTTAGATATACTTGGCAGCAAGGCGGAGCTCGCCTCGCTGCCTGAGGGCAAATTGCTTATCAATACGATTAATGCCCATTCGTACAACACTGCACGTAAGGACGGATTGTTCGCTGAGGCACTGACAAATGGTGATGTGCTGATTCCGGACGGGGTGAGCATCGTGAAGGCGTGCCGATGGATAAAGGCGAAGAGCCAACCGAAGGAACGTATTGCAGGATGGGACTTGTTCGAGTTTGAAATGAACAAACTCGAAGAATGTGGAGTGAAGAATGTTTCCCGTGAGCGTCCGCTCACGGTTATGTTCATGGGCAGTTCGCAGAAGGTGCTCGACCTGATAGTGAAGCGGGCGGCTAAGGTGTATCCGCATCTGAAGGTGGTGACTTACTCGCCACCGTACAAGCCAGAGTTCTCAGAGGAGGACAATAAGGCTATCATTGATGCAATCAATGCTGCTGATCCTGACTTACTATGGATTGGTATGACTGCGCCAAAGCAAGAGAAGTGGACTTACTCGCATTGGGATGAACTGAATATCCACTGCCATGTAGGTACCATCGGGGCGGTGTTCGACTTCTTTGCCGGTACGGTGGAGCGTGCACCTATGTGGTGGCAGCGTCATGGTTTGGAGTGGCTTTATCGACTGCTGAAGGAACCGAAGCGTATGTGGAGACGATATATTATTGGCAATGCGCTGTTCCTTTTCAATGTTATCTTTCGCGAGAGATGGTAAAGGATATTTACTACAAATTCATACAATTCTCGCTTAGTATTTACGATGGTCGGGAGTTTGTTGATGGGTCGGCAATGATTGGCTTCGATTGGGAGCGTTTCTTTGGTTTTGCCAGGAAGCAGACGTTAGTGGGCATCATCATGGAGGGTATATCGAAACTGCCGAAAAGCGTGGCACCAACACAGAAACTGCTGATGAATTGGTTCATAGCGAGCCAGGGTATACGTCGACAGAATTGGGTGCTAAACGAAGCCACCGTCGATATATATAATAAGGTGAGGGCTGCGGGCTACGACTGTTGCATACTGAAGGGACAAGCGAATGCTGCGATGTACCCAAATCCGGCTGCGCGTACCCCTGGTGATGTGGATATGTGGGTGAAGGCATCGCGTGAGGAGATACGTGCGTTGGCTCATTCGCTGGCAAAGGAAAATGGACGTGTGGACGAGGAGAGCTTTAGCCATATCGCTATCACTCTGAATGGTGTATGCGTTGAGCTGCATTACACACCGGGGTTCATGGCAAACTTTGTGTATAGCCGTCGTTTACAACGATGGTTTGCGGATAGCATCGAGGTGCAGTGTCGCAATATGATTGCGTTGCCTGATGGGGCTGGTGAGGTGTCCTCCCCTACTCCTGCGTTCAATGCTGTCTATCAGTTGTACCACCTCTATCATCATTACTTCTATGAGGGTGTCGGACTACGCCAAGTGGTAGACTATTACTACGTAATTTTGAATTTTGAATTAGGAGTTTGGAATTGTCGCTTATGCGATGAGGAGTTGAAGAATTGTGAATTGAAATTTCAAAACTCAAAATTGAATAATTCAAAATCAGCAAAGCCAATAATTCAAAGTTCAAAACTCAAAATTCAAAACTCGCTAAAACGTCTCGGCTTATGGAACTTCGCAGGTGCAATGATGTATGTGTTGCATGAGGTGATGGGATTGTCGGAGGAACTGATGATTGCACCGATAGACAAGACACGTGGACGGATGTTGCTCGACGACATCCTGCATGGTGGCAATTTCGGACATCACGACAAACGCCATGCGTGGGGACACGAGGCTTATAAAGACAACGGCTTCAAGCATGGAGCGTTGGGGCATAATCTGTTAAGATTATACCGCGACGCTCGTCTGCTTAGATATTATCCTGCGGAGGCACTAAGCGAACCGCTATTTAGAATTTGGCATTTATTTTGGAGAATGCGAAATAAGAAATGCTGACGCAAGCTTTACTTGCGCCCTGCCTTCCATCCGCCTGTTCCGTAGCATCCCTGCTCTGTCACAATAACAACCTTATTGCCGTCGAGCACCTTGCGCGGACTATGCACCTTTGCGTCATTCGTTGCGCCGTTGATAGCGGTCGGTTCGGTGACAACAAGGTGCATTGTTGTTTCTACCCCACTGTCGTATGTGGTGGCAGTGATGGTTGTTTCGCCTACGCTAAGGAGCGTAACGTAACCACCTGTGACGGTCGCAACGCTCTCGTTTGAGCTCTTCCAATGCAAGCGTTTGTCGGTAGTGGTCTTCGGCATGAATGTCGGGCGCAATCCGATGTGGGCAACATCTAACGATACCGTCATCTCTTCCTCTGCAAAGCTGATCGAACGCGACAGCTCGGGCTGCTTCTGCTCACCCTTGCGATAGAGGAACGGCAGGGGTAGGGTCTTGGATGTGTAGAGGTTGAAGCGTGCGTAGCTGTTGTCGGGAGTGCTGTAGCGCATTGTGCCGTAAGCGTCGTTGGTAGGAGTAAGCGTCGCGCCTTCGTGACCAAGTGCTATATTCCACTCGGTTATGCCCTCGTTCCATGCCAACTTCTGCTTGCCTGTCGCACCAAGCTGACGACCGAATTGGTCGGTGAGGGTCCAGTGCTGCTGGTCGGCAGACTTGTTCAGTGTGAAGCGTAGCACATCCGGGCAAGTAACGTCAGCCGTTGAGGTCACCGACACTACATCGAGATAGTTTGTCTCGTCCATGCCGCCTAAGTCGGCAGCTGCCGATCCGTTGCGGAATATCATCACCTCGTCGCCTGCGCTGAGCGTGCTCTTCTTCGTGAGCTTCTCATACTGCCAGCCGAGCGGCGACTCCAAAGCTATGTCAGCCTCATCGTATTCGATAGTGATGGCATCGAGATACACCGAGCCTTCGCTCTTGCCTCCAGCCACAACGATGCTCATGTCGTTGGTGGTGATGGCTGGTGCGTCTATCTGCTTCGTCACGTCGACATATACGCCGAGGTCTTTCGATACCCACTCGCCGAACCAGTCGCTGCTGGCGAAGTCGACCGGTGCCAACGAGTAGAGCGTTGTGCCACCATCGTTGAGCGACACGCCCACTTGTCCTTTCTTATTGTTTGAGCACATCGAGAACGTGATGCTGCGCACCTTGCAGCCTTGCCATCCTTCGAGATAGAGCACTGCCTCGTGGTTGCGAGGTATCTGGTTGTAGCGGTTGCCCGTTATTGCGCCGAACTTGTTCTCGAAGTCTACTCGCGAGTTGCGTGGCACCGTTCCACATGCTGCTATCTTGAATTCTGCCGTCTGCTTGTTGTATTCAACGATTTTGTACATCACTTCTGCAGCATCCGCTGCAACAGAAATCGTAAGGAACGCTGCTACAGTCATTGCCTTACGCACAATACCCATCAGTTTTTTCATATCCATACTTGTTTTTCGTTACTTTGTGTAAAAGATATGCAAAGGTAGTGCAAACTGAAGACATATACAAGAATTGCAAAGAAACAAAAGATTAGTTTTACCGAACAGTAATAATCGGCTTTATAGCCACGCTCCGAAGCGTGGCTGCGGCAGCGGTGCCGAGAAGTAGTAGTTCTGGTCGTTGGCGCTGTCGAGGAAGTTCACCCTCTTCATGCCGAAGAACGGGATGCCGTTCGGGAAGATGCGCGCAAAGTCGGTCACACCGCCCGAGAGAGCGGGGCTACCCTGCTGCAGGTCGAAGTTCCACGCCTTATCGAAAGCAAGCGGAGCGCCCTTATCGGGGTCGTCGACCTCGCAGTTGATGTCCATGCCGGCGTTCTGCTTGAAGAGCTTGAAGAGCGGATCGAACTGGCCTGCTGTGGCGCTCTTTATGTCTGTGTCGAACCAGATACCGAGCGAAGCGCCCTTTGCCATCTGCTCCACGCCTATCTGGGTAGAAGCAAAGTAGTAGTTGGGCGTGAGACGGCTGTGCTCCATGTCGGCGCCGTCCTGCTTGGGCTGCTTCAGACCGAAGCGCGAGTCGTAGCAGAGGTTGTTCACGAACACCGGTCGCGCAGCCTTCTCCACCCATACCGAACCGCCCTTCTTATTCTTCGAGCGTCGCCAACCGCAGTCGACGATGGTATTGTTGTAGACAGTCATGTCGGTGAGTGGCACCACCTCGCTGTTGCCGGCGTTGGAGAGCTTAAAGGCGTTGGTGCAGGCGTTGTATATCACGTTGTTGGCTACGTCGAGCTTGCAGCCCGCCTTCACGTTGATAGCCTCGCCGCCGTCGGCAGCGTTACCCGAATCGGCGAAGATGTTGCCCGCGATCACGCCGTTGCCGCCCGTGAAGTAGGTCTGGTCGTTGTAGTTGTCGTGGAAGAAGCTGTTGGCGATGACAAACTTGCCGTTGACGTTGCAGAAGTGGAAGGCCGGCACGCCGCCGTCGATGGTGGTCTTGAAGAGCTTGTTCTGGAACGATGCCGACGACTCGGTAGGCGTGGCGCCGGCGTAGGCTATGTCTACATGGTTGAGCACCACTTCCTCCGAGTTGTAGCCGCAGATGATGCCGCCCCAGGCTTCGGGCTTCTTGCGGTCGGAGGTGAAGGTGACGGGCTTCTCGGCTGTACCGAGGCAGTAGAGGTTGCCCAGCACCACCACTTCTACAGGCACCTGCACGTCAGCCTTGCACGTCACCGTCACGCCTGGCTCTATATAGAGCGATGTGCCGACGGGTATCTCTACGCTCTCGCTCAGCGTGGTGTCGTTCGACCACACGAGCGAGCCTACAGGATACTCCGCCACGGCGGTCTTTATGACGTTTGTAGAACCTTGGTTGGCGTTGCCGTTGTTGCCTGCATAATCGTACGGATTGATGTTGTCGTTCTCGCAAGACGCTGAGAACATTGCCGTTGCTGCAGCGAGCAGCATACCGGCCATTGTGTTTATCTTCTTCATTGTATGATGTTGTTATGGTGAGGTGGTGGGGTGGTGAAATGGTGAGGTGGTGAGACGGTGAGATGATGATAAAATCAGAGCTTGTAGCGCACGCCGAGCAGGAAAGTTCTGCCGTAACGATATGTGCCAACGATGGTCTTGTCGCTCTTCTGTCCTTCATACTCGAGGTTGCTCTGGTTGACGGTCTTGAGGTATCGCTCGCGCTTTGCGTCGAGCAGGTTGTTGGCCTTGAAGAAGAGCGAGATGCCGTTGTGGAACTTCTTCTCTGCGCTGAAGTCGAGTCCGAACATCGCCTTGTCCCACTGGTCGGCGTCCTTGAACGGCGACACAAGTGCGAGTTTCGTGCCGGTGAACGAGGCTGCAAGCTGTGCGTTCCAACCATGTTCGGTGTCCTTGTAGAGCAGGGAGAGATTGGCTGTGTGCGGCGCCTGGTTCACGAGCGGACGAGTCTGCGTAACGCCCGTCTTATACTCTGCGCTGCCTTCCTTGTACTGGCGCTTCGAAGTGGTAATCTCCGAGTGGGTGTAGGTGTAGTTTGCCTTCACACCGAAGTGGCGTATGTACTTTATCACGTCAATCTCGAAGCCCATGTTCTTCGCGTTGCCCAGGTTGGCGGGCATGTAGTAGGCGTCTGTTCCGGCGCCGATTTTGCCGTCCGACGTAACGAACACCTGTTCTATCGGGTTCTTCAGATACTTGTAGAAGACGCCTGCGAGAATCTGCTCTGTGCTCGACGGGAACCACTCCCAGCGTAGGTCGATATTGTCGATGCGGGCGCGCTTCAGTTCGGGGTTTCCCTTCTCCTGATACTCCTCGCCCTGTATCTGGTAGGGTACAATCTCGTAGAATCCAGGTCGGTTGATAGAACGGTAGTAAGAGAGGCGCACGTTCATCTTCTTTGTCGGTGTCCACTTCACTGAAGCCGACGGCAGATAGTCCCAATAGCTCTGCTCGCCCACCTGCCCCATGTTGCGGAAGTGCTGCAGCATGGTGTATATCTGGTTGGTATGTTCGGCGCGTAAGCCCACGTTCAGCTCTCCGAGAGCGCTGCTCAGCGTAGCCATAGCGTAGACTCCGCCGATGTGCTCCTTCGAGTCGTAGTTGAGCTGAGACGCCTGCGAGTAAGGCGTCTTGCATACCCAATCGACGTTGGCGAACTGCTCGTATCCGTTGCCGTCGAGCTGCTGCGATATATCAGCCGGGTTGAAGACGTACGAGTAGTAGCGGTTGCTGCGCTCCTTGCGGCGATACTGCGCTCCAACCTTCCACAAAGCGTCCAGCTTGTCGCCGAAGCGTGTGTCGTAAGCGAGGTTGATGTAGCCCGCCCAGTCGGTATCCTTGTTGTGCTGGAAGCGGCGTTCCGCACTCTTAGGCAGCGTCTTCAGGATGTTCTTCTCCTGGCTCCATATGTCGCCCGACACGGCGTCGCCCTCAGCGCCGGCACTACGGCCAACGGTGTTGGTAAGCGTCACGTATGTGCGGTCGGGGTCTTCGGCTCTTGCCTGCGAGAACACGCCCGACCAGTCGACCGTGAAGCGGTCGGTCAGATGGTGCGTGCCCTTGAGGTTGGTGGCGAAGATGCTCTGCGTAGAAGAAATGGAGCGCAGCTCGTCGTCCTGCGTGTACGAGTCGGCACTGATATACTCGGTGTTCACGCCGTTGTTGTAGCGCACGCCCTTCGAGTTGGTACGCACGTACATGTTGTACCATTCGAGCTTGTGGTTCGAGAGCGAGAGGTCGAGCTTTGCGTGCAGACCCGCCGTGAAGTCGTGTACGCTGTAGTAGCGGTGGTTAAGCGTAGAGATATACATAGCCTGTTCGCCCGACGCCATCTTCACCGAGTTGTATGTACGCTCCGTGCCACGGAAGGTGTTCTGCACACTTCCGGCAAGCATCACGCCGATACGGTTGTTCCAGAAACGGTCGCCTACGCTGAGACCGCCGATGAAGTTGGGCGCCGGCGTAGCATGTCTCTTCAGCTGCACCGGTCCGTTCCTGAAGTCGGAAGCCGAAGCCTTATAGTCTGAGCCGAACGCCTCGTAGGGCGAACGGTGAGTATAGTCGGAGCGGTTGGTCGTGAGATAGTCTCTTGCGCCGCTCCAGAAGTAGTCGCTCATGCCTACGGCGGCGTTAGCCTGCAACTGGAAGCGTGCGGGCGCATCCTTCATCACCATGTCGACCACTCCACCTGCGGCATCGCCCTCCATGTCGGCAGTAAGCGACTTCGAAACCACGAGGCGGTCCATCAGGTCGGACGGGAAGATGTTGAGCGGAACGTAGCGGTTCTTGTCGTCGGGGCTCGGTATCTTCACACCGTTCACGAGCGTATAGTTGTAGCGCTTGTCCATGCCTCGGAGTATGGCGTACGAAGCCTCGCCCGAAGCGTCGCGCTCCATGGTCACGCCCGACACGCGCTGAAGCACGCTCGCCACATTCACGTCGGGCGAGAGCTGTATGCTCTGCTGGCTCATCACGTTGAGCACGCTCGCCGCATTCTTCACCGTCTCGACGGCGCTGCGGTCGGAGCGATACTCGCGGCGTCCGGTTACAACCACCTCGCCCAACTGCTGCAAGTCTTCGTCCAAGGCGATAATGAGTTGTCCGTCCTTGCCTTTCTCCGAGCCTTTGTCATAGTCTTTAGCCACGTCGACCACCATCTCTCTTGTCTTGTACGCCATGTACGAGACAACAAGCGTGTAGCGACCGCGGTCGGGCAGCTCGCGCAGCGTAAAGGTGCCGTCGAGACCGGTTGTGGTGCTAACGCTTGGCAGCTCCTTCACTCTGATAACGGTGCCGATAAGCAGCTCACCGGTCTTGTGGTCCTTGACGATGCCGTCGAGCGTGTGCGCTGTTATGGCAGAGGTAGCAGCCGTGAGGAGTGCCGCTGTGAATAAGAATCTCTTCATGCTATTTCGACTTTGTTATCGTGTGAATAATCTTTCCGTCCTTGTCTATCATCGACATCTTCAACTGCTTCTTGTCTACGGTGAACACAGAGAAGCCGTCGGCAGAGCTGCAGAACACCGTGCCGTCGGTAGGCTTCACGGGACGCGCCAACGACGACGACGAGTTGACTACGTAGTCGATATTGTCACCCTTCTTCTGTATGTGCTGGAAGTTGTGGATGTGTCCGCAGGCGTATATAGCCACGTTGTTATATTTGTGAAGCACGGGCAGCAGACGCTTCTGCATGTCGAGACGCTCACTCTCCTTCTTGTTGGTGTCGGCATATATCGGGTGATGACCCATCACAACCACCCAGTCTTCCTTGGCGTTGTGCAGCGTCTCGTCGAGCCACGCCAGCTGCGCCTCGGCGTCCTGCTTGCAGGCGTCGGGATAGACGCTCGAATTCTTACGATAAGAGTCGATGAGCGGTGTTGTGTCGAGCATCACAATGCGCACGGAAGTGTTGCCGTGCTTGAACACCTTAGTATAATACTTGGCAGGCATCATCCATCGGCGGCTCACCTTGCCGTAGTCCATGAAAGCCTGCGTATTGCCGCGATACTCGTGGTTGCCGCAAACTGGGAACCAGTCGAGCATAAGGTCGGGATGCGAGTAAACCAGCTCGTAGTTGGTCATCCAAAGCGGGTCCTGTAGCGACGCAACACCATTGAAATGATGAATGTCGCCCGCAGCAAACACACACTCTGGGTCAACCACTCCCGCCATCTCGCCCATCAGTTCGGCTATCGGCTTCTGGTCGTAATAGCCGTTGCGTCCCATGTCGTTGGTCATATAGAGCGTCACGTCGCCCTTCAGCTGCTGCCACTCGGCACGCACGTCGTCAGCAACCGGTTGCACTACGGCAGCCGTTGCCACCTTCGCCTTGCAGCACGCCGGCACGCCGACTGTGCCTTGAGCCTGCATACCCATACTACCCAACAACATCATTGCAGCCAATGACCACACAGCCATTCTTCTGCCGCAGCTTTCTCTCACTACTTTCTTTTTCATTCTTTTGCTTATTTAGTTAACTATGTGTAAAATTTCGGGTGCAAAAGTAAAAGTATAGTGTGTCAAAGAAGTTACAAAAATTTTATAATCAGAAGTCTTCCTGCGACGACTCTTCTTTTTCCCATCCTGCGCTGCAGTCCGCCACCCAGAAAGCAGATGCCCGATACAATCCGCGTGTTCAAGCGCTGGCTATACACTTAAATTATCTTAATGCTTCACCAAAAAATACTACAAATACTTGTTTGTATGTGTCAAAAAGTGTAGCTTTGCAGCAGTTTCATGTGTCTAAAAGTGTAAGAATTTCGAGTTTTCATGTGTCTAAAAGTGTAAGATTTCTGAGCTTTTATGTGTCTAAAAGTGTAAACTATGAAAAGAAAGATATACAACAAACTCGTAGAGTGGAAGAATCAAAAGCAGCACAAACCATTAATACTCAACGGTGTAAGACAATGCGGCAAGACTTTCATCCTTAAAGAATTCGGCAAAAAAGAATTCGCAAGCCTTGCCTACGTCAGTTGCGACAGAAACGAAAGCCTACAAGCCATATATGCGGGCGATTTCAATGTGTTTAGAATTATACAAGGATTAAGTGCTTTGACAGGAGTGGACATCATCCCCGGCAAGACACTTATATTCTTAGATGAAGTGCAAGCCTTTCCACAGGCATTAGAGGCATTGAAGTATTTTTGCGAAGACGCTCCCGAATATCATATTGTTGTGGCAGGATCTTTGTTAGGTGTAGCCTTACACGCAGGGGTATCCTTCCCCGTAGGAAAAGTACAGACACTACGCCTTTTCCCTATGAACTTTGAAGAGTTTCTTATGGCATTGGGGGAAGACCAACTGCTAAAGCTCATGCATAACCACGACTACGAACTGATGAATGCCTTCCACGAGAAACTAAAAGACTATCTGCGCCAATACTACTATGTAGGAGGAATGCCTGAGGTCGTAAAGCATTACGTAGAAAACAAATTGCTCAATCAGGTGCGAACCATTCAAAACGAAATTCTATCCAACTATGCAGGCGATTTCTCCAAACACGCACCCACACAAGAGGTACCACGCATCGACATGGTGTGGCAATCGATACTTGGGCAATTGTCTAAAGAGAACAAGAAATTCGTGTATGGAGTATTGAAAAAAGGCGGTAGGGCGAAAGAATTCGAGTTAGCCATACAATGGCTGATAGACGCAGGTCTGATATATAAAACTACAAAGGTGACAAAACCCGAATTGCCATTGAAGTTCTACGAAGACATATCTGCTTTCAAACTCTATTTATGCGACTGTGGATTGATGGGCGCTATGGCAGACACCGATGCTAAGAATGTGTTAATTGGCGATGCCGTATTTAGTGAATACAAAGGAGCATTTACCGAACAGTATGTACTTCAGCAACTACTCGCATCTAACATAAACAACATTTATTATTATAGTTCGGACACCTCACGCATGGAGATGGATTTCATTATTCAGCAGAAAGGTGCACTGGTACCAATAGAAGTGAAAGGAGGAACAAGCATAAAGGCAACATCACTACACAATTATCTAAAACAACATCAAGACATACCTGCCGTACGCTTCTCAATGCTCCCTTATCGCAAACAGGAAAATATAACCAACATGCCCCTATACGGTGTGTTTCTCTGTTTGGAATAAATATGCCAGTACAAAGTGAAAGAACTGTAACTGGTTAACAAACAAGAAAGGAACAAACAATGAAAGGTTACGCAAAACCGATACGCTCTATGATGCCGAAGGTTTCTTCTGGTCTGCCAAGCAAGCAGATACAAGATACTGTACAATGATTGCTCCACAAAAATACTTGTGGACTTCAATGGACAACAGAAGTAAACTTCGTTGCTTACACTTCTTGTTTGAGAAATGCGACATAGCCGAGTCTGAATTGATAATGTTGCTTGAACCTGTAAAAGAATAAAAGTTATGGCAGAAAATAATAACATACCGCAGTTCGTGAATAGCGACTCTTTTATGGCAGACAAGAACTATGTAAAATGGTTGTCTAACCTAAAGAAACGCTTCCATATGGCACAGCTTAAAGCTGCTGTCAAAGTGAATACAGAAATGCTCAAATTCTACTGGAGTTTGGGCGAGGACATTTGTGAGAAGCAGAAGCAATATAAGTGGGGCGCAAACTTTATGAAAAGATTGAGCCTTGATTTGCGTGCAGAATTTCCAAAAGCTGAGGGATTTTCTGTTGTCAACTTGTACTATATCAAACGTTGGTTTGTTTTTTATTCTTCGCATACAAACTTTTTTTACCAAGCTGGTAAAAAATTACAAGATGTGGAAAATTCAACAACACCAATGCCTAATATCTTGCTTCGTGTGCCTTGGAGACACCAGACTGTAATAGTATCCAAATGTGAAAACATAGAAACAGCTTTGTTTTATCTCAAAAAGGTGCTTGCTGATAACATGAGCCGTACCGAGTTAGTACATGCTATTGAAACCAAACTGTACGAGCACACCAGCAAGGCTTTGAATAACTTTGATGTTACACTGCCTCAACCTCAAAACGCATTGGCAACAGAGATAATAAAAGACCCTTATAAGTTGGATTTCTTCTCGTTGCCGAGCAAGTTCTGCGAGATGGATTTGGAGAATAAGTTAGCAACCAATATTACTCGCTTCCTCTTGGAACTGGGTAAAGGCTTTGCGTATGTCGGTCGGCAGATGGAACTTGACACGCCAAGTGGCAAGTCTTACTTCCCCGACATGGTTTTCTATCATACTCGTCTGAAATGTTATGTGGTGATCGAACTGAAAGTGGTTGACTTTATGCCAGAATTCATTGGCAAACTGAACTTCTATGTTTCGGCAGCAGACGAATTACTTAGAGGCGAGGGAGATAATCCGAGCATCGGCATTCTTCTTTGCAAGGACAAAGACTCTTCCGTTGTCGAATGGTCTCTGCGTGGCATCACGACTCCGTTAGGTGTGGCAAGTTACCAGTTGCAGGAGGTTTATGAACGCACATTGCTTGAAATAAAGCAGGAAGCCTCAGAAGAGAACGCTTCAGAAGATGAAAAATAAATAATAGAATGTAACAAAATGGACTTATCAAAACACTTTGTTTTACTCAATGGGGAACCTAAGACCTTACATAGACACCATACAAAAAGTATCTTCTAAGCAAAACGACGAGCATCCGCGTCGGTCGATACGGACATCTGCGTCGGTCGATACGGACATCTGCGTCGGTCGATACGGACGTCTGCGTCGGTCGATGCGGACATCTGCGTCGGTCGACGCGGATGCTTAAAAACAAACATAAACATCAGAAATGAAACATCTTCTTATCATACTAAGCTGTCTCCTGCCCTGCCTTTGCTCAGCGCAAACCTTCAGCGGCGAATACACCGCAGAGTGGCAGTGGGACATGAAGCGCAACACCAACTGGCTGAACCTGCTGCGCTTGAACCTGAACGTGCCCGTCTTCGATGGCAAGGGCACCATCGAAGTCTCTACGCTGCACATAGCAAAAACTAATGAAACAATCATAGCCGACTGGCAGACGTTCTCGAACATTGAGGCAGAGAACAACGTTGCTGCCATCGCCGTATTGGGCTACATGCACGAGTGGCAGGCGGCACATCTGTTTGTCGGCGTGCGCAACGTGAACGAGGAATTCTTCACGTCCGACATCACCGCGCTCTTCATCAACAGCTCCTGTGGCATCTTCCCCACCATCGCCGCAAGCTACCCCATAGCCAACTATCCGTTCTCGGGGCTTACGGTCTACTTCGACGTGTCGAGGGGCGGCTGGACATTCAGAAACAGCCTGTACAACGGCACTGGCTACAACGGATGGAAACGTAGAGACAACCCGTTCCTCGTGCGACCGGCGAAGGACGGCGTGTTCAACATCTCGCAACTGGAGTATGCGCACAGCGGTGCGCACTACTTCGCCGGCGTGGCTGTCCACTCGCGGCAATATACCGTCGGCACGGATGGCGAAATGCCGTCTGCCGACGCTGCTGCACACAAGACCACCTGCGCCTGGTGGGCGTATGCCGAGCAGCCCGTGTGGTCGGCTGCCGACCGCTGCGTGACGTGCATGGCGCAGTACTCGGAGAACACCTGTCGCCAAAGTGCCTGCTACAGGTATGCCGAGGTAGGCTGCGCCTACTGCGACAGTATCAACCAGTGCGGATTGTCTGCTCAATGCGCTCGCTTCCGTCAAGGCACCGAGCACTCCGTTGAGCTGACATACCGTCGCCAACTGAACCGCCACATCGCACTACAGCCCTCCTTCCAGTACATCAACAACACAGAAGGCAACTTCACCGCGCTCTGCGCACGTCTGTACTACAGTTTCTGAGCAACTTTCCACAGAACCTTGCTGCGGAGTATATTCTTCCACAGAACACGCGGAACACACGGAACCGTCCAACGAAGTATATCCTCCCACAGATGACACTGATATTCACAGATTAGGAGCACGCACCCAAATTCTGTGAATTCCGTGAATTCCGTGGGAACCACATCGCACACAAACCATCTGTGCAAATCCGTGAAATCCGTGGGATGTAAAACTTAGAGTGAAGGCTGTGGGAGAAAAGAAATTCCACAGAACACGCGGAACACACAGAAACGTCCAACGAAGTATATCCTCCCACAGATGTTTTTACTTTTTTATTCTTTTACTTTTTTACTTTTAAATTATGTCAGAACACCTTACCAAAGACGCTATCGACCTCAGCACGCTGAGCATACCTCGCCTGTTCGGTCGCTATTTCCTGCCAACATTGTTCGGAATGCTCAGCATCTCCGCCATGTGCGCCATCGACGGCATCTTCGTCGGACATGCCGTGGGAGCCGACGGCATCGGCGCCATCAATATCTGCGTGCCAATAATGATGCTGGCTACGGGTCTCGGACTGATGATGGGCGCCGGCTGCTCGGTGGTGGCATCGATACACATGGCTGAGAAGAAGCTGAAGGCGGCGCGCATCAACGTGATGCAGGCGTGGATATTCACCTCGATTGTCATCTTAGCGATGATCATTCCGGTGATGCTCTTCCCTTCTGCTACGGGCAGACTGCTCGGTTCGTCGGAGGCACTGCTGCCTCTGGTGCGCGAGTATATGCTGGGCTTCATGCCGGGCGAGCTGTTCGGCGTGTGGTGCGCCCTGCTGTTGTTCGTGATACGATTGGACGGCAATCCGCGTCTCGCCATGTGGTGCAACGTGATTGCGGCTATAGCCAACATCGGGCTCGACTGGCTGATGATAGTACACCTCGGTTGGGGACTTGCCGGTGCTGCCGTAGCCTCAACACTGAGCATGATGATAGGCGGACTGATTGCGGCGTGGTACATGCTGTTCGCCGCGCGACAGTTACGCCCGATACGCCTGAAGTGGAGCCGCCGATCGCTGCTCTACTCCGTGCGCAACATCGGCTATCAATGCACCATCGGCATATCGGCTCTCATGGGTGAAGGCACAATGGCGGTGCTCACGCTCGTGGGCAATTATGTTTTCATAACCTATATGGGCGACCCGGGCGTGGGCGCGTTCGGCATAGCGTGCTACTACACGCCGTTCGTCTACATGATAGGCAACGCCGTGGCGCAGTCGGCGCAGCCCATCATCAGCTACAACTACGGCATCGGCAACAATCACCGCGTGCGCTCTACGCTGAAGGTGTCGCTGCTCACCGCCGTGCTGTGCGGCGGAACCGTGAGCGCAGCCTTCGTGCTGTTCCCCTACCAGCTTACGGAACTCTTCGTGAGCACCACCGAGGCTGCCTTCCCAATCGCCGTCAAGGGTTTCCCATTGATGGCTGTCGCCTTCGTGTTCTTCATCGTCAACCTCATGTGCATCGGCTACTTTCAGAGCGTTGAGCGCGTGCGCCCGGCAATGGTGTTCGCGCTGCTGCGCGGTGCGGTGTTCCTCGTGCCCAGCTTCATACTGCTGCCGAAGGTGCTCGGCGACAGCGGCATCTGGCTCGCGCTCGCTCTCTCCGAACTGCTCACCACTACGTGCATCGTGGCGTATGCGGCACTGCGGAGATAGTCCGCATTTCCACACAACACACAGATATCGCCGCTTCGCACCGCATTTTTGCCGTTTCGCATAAGGAGGTGTTGTGTATAAAAACAAACGATTGTACTTTTGCAGCTTAATAATAAGTTCTCAGGCAACTTGTCCTTGGACATAATTTAATCATAACAACACATGAAAAAGATTGTATTATCATTGCTTGCATTAGGTTGTTTCTCAGCCGCAAATGCACAAACATTCCGCTTCGGTCCAACTGTAGGAGGAAATCTGAACATTTCTGATGAGACAAAAACAAAGATCGGTTTTGCTGTAGGTGCAAAAGCAGAAATGAACTTCAACAACCCAGAGAAAGGTTGGTTCATGGATGCTTCGGTCTTGTTTAACAACAGAAACAGACAGAGCGAAAAATATTACAATAACGAAACAAAGTTGGGTCAGTACTGGAAGTACTCAACCTATTCTCTTCTCGTTCCAGTCAATGTAGGCTACAAATTCCGCCTTTCAGACAACTTGAATCTCCTCGCTGCTGTTGGCCCTTATGCAGATTTTGGCTTGACAGGTACAGACAAAGTCACAACGACTGACGCAAAAGGACATAGCAAAGAGGAGAAAGTGTCCTCAAATGTGTATGGAGACAAACTCTTCAATCGTGTAAACTTCGGCTTCGATGCCAAGGTTGGCGTTGAAATCGCCAAGCACTACCAGCTTAGCCTTTCTTATAGTAGAGGATTTACCAATATCTTTAAAGGTGGACTCAATACTAAAGCCCAAGACCTACAGTTGGGATTCTCCTATATGTTTTAATAACCCCAAACACAAATACTATGGAATTGAATAGAATTATCCATTCGGTTCTATTTCTGATAGCCGGAGTCGTTTTAACCTCATGTATTGAGGTAAATGGCTCTGGCTATTCAGATTTATCAGAATCGGAAAAGTTGCATGTAAAGAAATGCGAAGTACCACTTGACTCAATCACGAATGATGGCAATCTTTATAAAGTTTCAGTAAAGCAGGTAAGCGACTATATCAAGAAACATCAAAGAGTGTTAGTTTATGAATATTTACCTTTTTGTTCTGGTGCAAATGGAATATCCCCAATAGAAATTAAACGCTATTGCGAAAAGCAACATATCAACCTTGTTGTAATTTCATCCGTATATGATGGTATTTTTCCAATACCTTCAAGCTATACTTTTCCTATTTTTGTAATAGACAACAGTATATATAATACGGACAATTATCAAAAATATGGCGAGCTGTTCTACAAGAGTCTGACACAATGTGATGACGAGAATAGAAAAATAAACTCATACCACTATTTTAATAATGGGAAATATGTATGTAGTTATGAACAAATTAAAGAATATAATATCCACCGACAATAAACATATGATAAAGTATATAATGAGAAAGATTGTATTATCACTATTTGCATTATGCTGTTTTTCGGCAGTAATGGCACAACAGAAGACACGCAGTCTGTCTGTAGAATTACTTGGTGCCCAAACTATTGTGGGCATCAACTACGACAGCCGTTTCAAGGGCAACTCGGGCTTAGGCTACCGCGTGGGTCTCGGCTATGGCTATGGCAACACTTCAGGTTTGTTCGACCAGAAAATCAATGGCGTTGGTGTTCCGTTGGAGCTAAACTATCTTCTCGGAAAGAAGAATAGCAAGTTGGAGCTGGGTTTCGGTGCGAGTCTTGGTGTATATCAAGTAAAGGAAACAATAGGATACGTCAAAGATACGGGGTGGTATCCAGGTGGGAAGAATACAGACGAAACTTCTCCTAAAACTGAATTTTACACTTCATCAAAAACTCAATTCGGTTATTTCTTCTTCGGCGACATCGGCTACCGCTATCAGCGCCCCAACGGATTCATGTTCCGTGTAGGCGTTTCGCCGTCGTTCAACTTTGGCGACAAGTACGGACTCAACAAGGCTGCTTTCTTCCCGTACATAGGCTTCGGTTGGTCGTTCTAAGCAGACCAGAACATTTTCAAACAATTTAAACAAATAAGCATATGAAGAAACTATTGTTATGCTTGTTGTCAGGCGTAATGTCACTGACAAGCTGCGAATCGTCAGACCCTGTAGGACTTGCCGACCCTATGAAGTGGAGCACGGTTCCGTCGGGCTTGAAGAACGGCGAACTGAAAGTGGAAGCCGAAGGAGGAAGTTGCCTGTTTGCCTGCAAAAACTACAAAAGTTTTTGGATTAGCAGCGTGAAGGAAGAAGGAAAATTCAAGGAAAACACTTCATACAAAGAGTTTGACGGAGGCTGGTATCTCGTCAAGATAGAGGACAACGAACTAAAGGTTATCATCAATCGCAACGAAACGAACGCATCACGTTCCTTCACGCTTTGCGTGGAAGCAGGAAACGCCTTCGACGAATTCAAGTTCGTACAAGATGCAGCAAGACAATAATCTTGCAATATATACTATAACAACAACAGCATCCGCCATTCAATCTCTTTTGGCGTCGATGTAACGTTTTAACGACATTATATAACAAGAGGGTGTGCATTCTACGCAAGAAACATAGAATGCACACCCTCTTGTTATTTCTCCAACCATTTTTTAAACAACGCCGCTTTTTCCTTGCTTATTACAATATTGTCATCCTCGCAGCCTTTAAGCTTCACCATTAGTTTAGAACCGAAGTAAAAGCTGATTTTCCTGATGCCATTAATGTTGGCGATATACTGTCGATTGAGACGGAAGAAACGGGCAGGGTCTAAAGCCTGCTCCAGGTCGTTCATGCTCATGGGCAGCGGATAGGATGTGCCGTCGACAGTAAACGCCGTGATGCGGTTGTCGCGCATATTGATGTAGCTTATGTCGTCGGCGCAAAGCATGCAAAGCTCGTCGCCTTTCGTGATTAGGAAGCGCTCGCGGTATTGGCGTGTGTCGTTAAGCACGTCGCGCAGAGGACTCACTACGGCAGACTGTTGTGCATTGCGATTAAGCCGCAGTTTGCCGATTGCGGCACGCAGTTCATCAGCGTCAATCGGCTTCATCAGATAGTCGAGTCCGTTGTTCTTTATCGCCTCCATTGCGTATTCGTCGTAAGCCGTGGTGAAGACCACGAACGACTGTGGCATTACCTTGCGGAACGCTTCGAACACGTCACCGTCGGCAAGTCGGATGTCGGAGAAGATAAGGTCGTAGTCGTTGTTGGCGGCAAGTTCCTCTGTCACCTCCGTCACACTTTTCAGCGGTCCATGCACGTCTATCGTGTCGTCAATATCCATAATGAGCCTTTTCAGACGTCTTGCGCTGAAATGGTCATCTTCTATAATCAAAACCTTTTGCATCGTTCTTCTATTGTTTTCGTTTTATGATTGGCAGTCGCACCTCAAATGAATCTTTATGGGCTATGAACTCCGGTTCTGCTTCACCCTCCAGTCGATAGCGTTGCTTCAAGTTGCTGATGCCTATACCGTACGACTCTACGCTCTGATTGTTGTTATTGTTGGTGTATATGCGGTTGTTCTTTATGACGAGCATGTCGCCCTGGCGACCAAGAGACACATGAAGCCCGGTGCCGTTCTGCGGGCAGTTGTGCTTCACGGCATTCTCGATGATAAGCTGCAGACTCAGCGAGAGGATGCATTCGTCGCGGTCGCCGTGCAAATCGTCGGCGTGCAGGACGATGGCGTTGTCGTAGCGCATGTTGAGCAGGCCGATGTACGACTTGATGAAGTCGATGCCGTCGGCAAGGGTTATATACTCCTTGTCGATATGCTGAAGTATGTAGCGGTAGATATGTGAGAGTTTCACGACATAGTCCTCAGCCATCTTCGGGTCCTCCCCTATCATTCCGGCAAGCGAGCTAAGACTGTTGAACACGAAATGCGGGTCTAATTGCATCATTAAGTATCGCTTCTGTAAGGCGAGGTTCTCCTTGCCTTTCAGAACAATCATGTTGGAAAAGTGCATCGAAAGGTGGATGAGTGCTACAAGACTCGCTATCAGTCCGAATAGAAAAGACGTTCCCCATATATCCTGCATCATAAGCTTAGGTGCTACAAGGCTCAGCAGCAGTTCGCAGCCACCAGCAATAAGCAGATTGAAGCCCAACACCACCAGTCCGTTCTGCACGAATACACGGTGGGTCTGCCCTTCGCGCCAAAAGCGCCGCTGTCTGAACAGCCATCGGTTGAGATACAAACTCGAAAGCGAGAACAAACCGCAGAGTGCAAAGTCGACAAGCAATTCAGGATACAGTCCGTTTACCGACTGTAGGAAGTCGGGCAGGTCTACCAATATCCAGATGATATCGTACAGGAAGAAGAAGATAAGCGAGTAGACAAGCCACTCAAGGAAAGAGTTCTTGAATCTATGCATAACGAGAAAACTCTGAATTATAGTGTTTTTATTGATACCAATATCACTTTCCGCCCCACAAACGCAGCGTTTTTCTATCCGCAGTCGTGCTGGCAAATCATCCGCATCAGCTCCTCGTTGGCGCGGTTGTCTACCGCTGCGCTCTTCAGTTCGGAGAGATAGTCGAGAGAGGCGGAGCACTCGCCCGTGATGTCTACACCGATCACTCGCTCGTGAGCGTAGATGATGCGTAGCACCGCCTGCAACTGCAAGAGAGTCATATCGCCGTTGCTCCAGTCGGTAACGGCATCCTGCTTTCTGAGCACGTCCTTGTCGATGGAGATATACACCGGCTCGTGAATCAGACTGCCAGCCTTGGAAGGCCACGCACGATGGTGGTCGATCTCCGACTGACTGTAGAACACGACCTTCTCCCTAAGCGCGTCGGGAATCTGCGCTATCAGTTCGTCGGACGCGCCGACAACGATGATGTTGCGCACGAACGGGTTGTTACGAAGCACGTCCGACACCCATCCGCCGCAAGACACGACACCCTCCCACTGCGGCTGCTGCATATCGGGATGGTGGTCGAACACTATCAACGAGAACGGCTCGCGAAGACGCGACACCCAATACTCCGTGAGATAATGGAAGTCGCCCGAATCGATGAAGTGCAGTGCCTTGGCAGGGTAAGGTGCCAATCGGCGGCGCAGCTCCGCCCTCGCCTCCTCGTCGCAATAGCAGTCAACGCCACTGATGTCGTGGCAGTCGACGTGCGTGATGCACGGGCTCGAAGCAAAGATCTCGTAGTCGTACACACCCGTAAAGTTGAGAAGTATTATCGGCTGTTTTGTTATCATGATTGCGAAAGTAGGTATTTTTCTTGATATATGGTGCTTGATGTCGTGAAAAACGAGATACCCTAATATGATTCGTACTTCACTCTCACCGCCTTCGGCAGTTTGCTGACGATAAGCCGGTACGACTCGGTTATCAACGCTGTGACGAGGTCGGTGTCGAGCAGTTCGTAATACACGTCGCTCCAGTGTTTCTTGTTCCAATGGAAGGCAGGAGTGACGGCGCCGTAGCGGTCGCGCAGTTCTTCGTTGCGGTCGGGCCGCAGCTTGCAGGCGAAGCGCGACGTGCTGCCGCACACGTCGCACTTGCCGTCACCGAGCCAAAGACACAGGAATATCTTGCCCTCAACACGGAAGGTGATGTTGTCGTTGCCGAACGGCTGGTCTTCAGTCACGCCATGCAGCGACAACGTAAAGTCTCTCACTTGCTCAATGTTCATACAAACCGATTACTTTCTATATTTCTTCTCCTTACCGTTGAAGCTCTTCACCTTCATGCCGAGCTGATCGGGAAGGATAGCGTTGAGGAAGATGCCGACGAGAGCAGCGAGAGCCAGACCAGAGAAGGCTACAGAACCGATCTTAACGCCACCATCCGTGCCATACTGCACGCCGATAGACACAACCATGATGAGCGCAGCTACGAACACGTTGCGCGACGACGAGAAGTCGACAGATGTCTCGACGAGGTTGCGCACACCTACAGCCGAAATCATACCATAGAGAATGAGGCTCACGCCGCCGATTGTAGCTGCTGGCATCAGACCGATGAGGCAGGCAAACTTAGGACAGAAGCTGAGCACGATGGCAAAGCAGGCTGCAAGGCGGATGACAGCCGGGTCGAACACCTTTGTAAGGTTGAGCACACCGGTGTTCTCGCCGTATGTAGTGTTGGCAGGCGCACCGAAGATTGAGGCGAGGAACGTAGCAAGTCCGTCGCCGCAGAGTGTGCGATGCAAGCCCGGCTCCTTGATGAAGTTCTTGCCCACGGTGCTCTGGATGGCACACATATCACCAATATGCTCCATGATTGTGGCGAAGGCGATAGGGAAGATGGCGATGATAGAAGTCACGATAAGGTCGAAGTTAGGTGCTTTCATTACAGAGATAGCCGTGCGGTCCATGTCAATAGGCAGACCAATCCACGCCGCCTCACTGAGTTTAGAGAAGTCGACCTCGCCCATGACTGCTGCCAGTATATACGATCCGACAACGCCGAGCAGAATAGGCACAATCTTTATGATGCCCTTACCCCAGATCGACGTGCCGATGACGATAGCGATGGCTGTAATGGCAAGCAGCCAGTTCTGCTGGCAGTTGCCGATTGCCGAACCGGAGAGCGTAAGACCGATAGCGATGACCATCGGACCGGTAACTACGGGCGGGAAGAAGCGCATCACCTTCTCCGTGCCGAACATCTTCAGCAGGAACGCCATCACGAAATAGAGCAACGACGCAGCAGCAACGCCAATGCAGGCGTAGTTGAGCGCAACCTCGTCGGTTAAGCCCTGCGCCACACACAACTGCTTTACGGATGCGTAGCCTCCAAGGAATGCGAAGCTGGAACCGAGGAATGCTGGCACTTGCAGTTTGGAAACAAGATGGAAGATAAGCGTGCCGATACCAGCGAAGAGCAACGTGGCACTAACATCAAGCCCTGTGATGAGCGGAACGAGAATGGTGGCTCCGAACATGGCAAACAGATGCTGTATGCCGAGAACTACAAATTTGGGCTTGCCCAGTTGGCGGGCATCATATATGCCCTGGTTGTCTGTGTTCATAACTTTCTAATAGTTGGTTTATTGAAATAATATCCTATTTATTGTACAAAGTTAGTATAAAACCATTAGAATGAAGAAAATTTACTCTGGTTTTACACTAACTTTGCACCAAAACACGGATGTCAGAGATCGCCAAGTTCGTCATAGACTATATCATTTATATTTAGCAAAAATCATCACAGGCCTATGCTTAGAAGCTCCACGATATATCTCCATCACTTTAGTCACACAGTCTCTTGATACCGTGAAGCAGCCACGGCTCTCGGAACCTATCGGGATATACTCCCTATCGCCAGAGAATCTTGTGACTTTTCCTGCTGAATGAATCAAGATACCACGAGTCTCGGCAAGATAGTTGGTCTTGTCAAGCCCACGAAGACGGATGCTCTTCTTAAACTTACTACCCTTTCCTACCATCACATATCGTCCAAGACTGGAGCAGCCGCTACCGACCTCATTGCTGAACTTAGGCTTGGCATCTGTGTTGCCCTTTCCACTGCCGTGCATACAATAGCTGCTCGACACACGCTTTCCATGCTGCAAATCGTAGATAAAGAACCGCTTCTTGCCCGATGGAATAGAGAAATCCACCAGGATATAATAGTCCGTGCTATACCCTCGTCGCTCGCAATAGTCCCGTACTTGCGAGAGATTCTCGCAATCCACCTTGCCATACCATTCCTTGGCATTGACGTAATTCTTATACAATGGCTTAGTGTACCTGTTATAAATGGGAGGCACAAAAGGGATGCTAACAATCAGCAGCAATATGACAACCAGCAATATGATATATATCTTGTTCATCGTTCTCTTGTATGTTTGGTTTATGAAATGTCATCCTTCAATTTAATTTGTCTCTTTGTTATTGCGAATAATATCCAACTGAAAAGCGCGCTGGTCAAGATAGGCGCACAATAGACGATGAAGTTCGTTGCACAAAACCCTATGCCAGTAACCCCTGATAAGTATTGAGTGTTTTTTACCAAAATCGATGCACATTCTTCCGTAGATATACCGATAAATCGTCCCCATACTAAAGCTGTTGCCAAGGCATTCATTATCAGCCATGCAAGACAAACATAGTATAGACGTCTATATTTGGCTTTTTTATACAACGGCGACCGTTCTTTAAGTTCGCCCATTCCCTTCCACGACCTTATGAAAGCAGGCAGAGCGAAGATTACGGGGAACAGACATGCCAAGTAAACGAATATCACTATAAATGCAGCGTTGTACGAAATACCAAGCATAACCGCTAAGTCGGCATTGATGGCACACAACAAGACATACAGATAGTACATATATGACGTTGGAATAGTGAGTATCATATTCGTTTGAACACCGAGACGTATTACATATACGACAATGAAGACCAATCCTACACACATCACCAACGCCTTCTTCTTCAACCATGGATACACGGTTAGACCAATACTTGTGATAGACAGCATAACACTACTGCCCCACATGGTGTCTTCTGCATGGAATGGGCTAAGGAATATATATCCTTCGTTTTCTACCACCATGTGGAAAGCCGGCATTTCCACACCATCTAATCCAGCATTAAGAATCCCATAAAGAAGGATAGCCGCAAGACAAATGGCTATCGGAGCCAACACGTAGTTGCACCGCCATACCAAGATGATGCTTGCGGCAATGGAAAATGCGCAACATATTGCCATTTGGATCGGGAATGACCAATAAAACAACAATGCAAGTAGAAGCAAGATGATTCCCCAAACGATTATCCACCCAAAAGGCAAGATAAGGAGGTAAATACTCCAACCGACAGAAGATATCCAGTCTTGCACCTTCCTAATGGCATCATTGTCATCAACTTTAGTATAATAGTCGGTATTCTTTTCAAGATATTCTCTTACTATTCTGCGTTTTACCAGTTCTTTCTTCAGCGAGTTGCCCTTTACTTTTTCCAGTTCGGGCGCAACAGCCTCAATAGCCTCTTCCATTTGTTTTTTGCGCTGTGCATCTCTTTTGCCGAGCATCTTATGTTGTCTCACATACAATGCTGCAATACAAAAGCCACCGATACCTGCGGCCACAATCAGCCATTTCCAATTAATGTATTGGAAACCGTTGAAGCAGCACCACCATATAATTACCGCAAAGCAAACGCATGGCAAGGCAATTCTAATAAATTTCTGCATATGACACTCAACATTAATGTATTAAAAAACTAAAGCCCACATAGCGACACTCAAAAGAGTAGCCTCATGTAGGCTTTGTCTGCTTACTGCTTTGTTACAGTAGCCTTGCGCGTGTCTACACTGAACGTACCAAACGAAGTCTGCACCTTGTACACGCCATTCTTTACTGCAACGAGCTTGGCAGTCATACCCATGAAAGAGAAGCTTCCGTCTTCATTCTTGTTGATGTTGTAACGGCCGAGAGGGGTGTTCACCACGATATGGCTCTTGGTCACTTCCACCACCCCATAAGTAGTGCCCGAAGGAGCATCCTTCACCTTCTGAACCACTTCCTTGGCAGCAGTCTGTACATCGTCGTTACTACCCTTTGCAAAACTTGCTGTGCTGGTTGCTACAACCATCATCAGCGCAATCATTAATTTCTTCATTGTCTTCTATTGTTTTTTAATGGTTTTGTCTTATTGACAATGCAAAGGTAGTGTGGCTTTTCTGAACCGAGAAACTTTCCGAGGTGACTTGTACAAGATGCTGGGTTTATTGTATATCTTGGCAATTATCGCTTCCCAAGCACCAGCCAAGGAGCTACAGCGTGGTGCTTATCCGTACGATACTTTGCGGCTTTCTCCGTGAAGTATGGGGTTCCGTCGGGAGCACGATAGAAACCGCTCTCGTTGCCACCTGTGAGGTATATGGCATCCACATAGCCATATTCGCGCAAAGCATCGGCGAAGTCCCAAAGTGTTTCGGGGTGGCGGGTCGCGATGATGCAAAGGCGGTCGTCCGCAGTACGTGCAAGGGCTTTGCGTTCCACCTTGCCATGCAGGAAGAAACGCTGAGGCAGTTCGCCGTTGGACACAAGCACAAACTGGCGGAAGTAAGAGCCGTCACGTTCTACCATGTGCTCGCACATATCGTCAAAACGAGATATGCCGATGACCATATTGCCCTTGGCTATGGCGCAATAGCCAAGACGCGACACATCGCTCCGTTTCTGCTCGCCGTCGACAACCAACGAGCCGAGATACTTGCCCATGGCGGTATAGTCGGCAGTACGGGTGTACATCAGCACACTATGGTCGGCGGTGTCGGGTTCCACAAGTGTTAGTTCTGCCTTCACGTTGTGCAACTCGTAGATGTTAAGCGCAACACCGAGCACAGAGTCGGTTCTAAAAACTACTGCCGACGACTCGTTTTGCGCCTTCATATCGTCTAACTTCTTGATATTTTCTTTCGGCGATACCGAAATACTCACACCTATATTATAATAGTAGTTGTAGAGGCGTATGACTTTGTAGCAGCCAAATACAAGCACCACGGTTGCCACAAACCACATGATAGCCAAACTCCACTTCGGCAACCCACCTCGCTTTTTGATGGGATCCGACGAAGCATTGTACTCCATATCGCCATTACTCTCTATAATAATCGTGGGTTCGTCGAGAAGCTCTTGTGAAGAAGTGCTGTTATCATCATTCTCTATCGCGAGAATAGGTTTCTCCTGTATGTCGTTACCTTCTGTATATTTCATAATCATTTACTTTTCCTGTTCCAAAATTGTCTTTAACTCTTTGAGTGCTTCCTTCGAAGCTTTTAACCTGAAGCCTTGATTCATGCGATGATCCATGAGCTTCAAATCTTGGTTGGTAATGTTGATGGCGTAAACATAATTTGTGTTTACTATCAGACTCTTGCCAACACGCGTAAAGAAATTCTGCTTCAGCTTGTTAAAGGCTTCCACAAAGTAGTGCAACTGGAACGTCATCGTCACCGACTCTCCGTTGAAGAGATGCACGTCACAGTAGTTGCCAGAAGCTTCTATATAGGCAATGTCGTCCGTTGGCACCCTAAACAGTCCAACGGATGTGATAATTTTAAGTCTTTCCATTTAATCCTTACAAATTGTACATAGTTATTACTTCAAAAGGTCATAATATATATACGCCAAAAAACGAATAATATTATATTGTTTGTCAATAATTCCATGGGTTGCTTGTGCGAGAATACCACCATACGACACCAACTAAAATCATACCAGCCAAAACTAACACTCCAATAACTATTAATACTTTCTTCATTGCTTTTTTATACAAAATTAGGCCATGTATATGCCATAAGCAAATCGTTGCAGATGGATTGTATGAAATGATATAGAAAATGTATAAACTACACTATTGGTCGATCGGCTCAAAAGCCCGTTAAATATACACAAAATCGGCTCAAACAAATCCGATTATTGGCAAAAAATGAGTAAATTTGAGCCGATTAATAAATAGATACTTGTACATTGGCGAATGGAAAAGATAATGTTTTTGAGAAAGCCCTCTTGACATTATCGTTATTATCATATATTCAAGCCTTTGTGGATGGGAACAAGCGGACTGCAAGAATCACAAGCAATGCTGTCTTAATAGCAAATGGCTATTGCCCGATTTCTTTCCGAACCGTTGACTCCATCGAATATAAGAAGGCTATGCTCATGTTTTATGAACAGAATAACATCGCTGCTTTCAAGAAAATCTTTATCGAGCAGTTCTTGTTTGCAGTGAAGACGTATTTTTAAGGGAAATAGGTATTTATAAAAAAAATAGCGATATGAAATTGTTGGAAATATTAAAAAGAATGTTGTCTTGTGCTGCAACTGAGGCTTCGGAGTCAACAGAGGTTTCGAAATCAACAGTGTTGCCTTTGGTAGATAGCAACAAGGAATCTAAGGATTATGCAGACTTAGAGGATATACGTTTAGTTGTTGGCGATAAAACTTTGGCATTGGTATATAATGTTCGCTTGGGCGGTCTCCATAATGTGCTTTCTTATGATCCATGTTCTGGTGCTACTCAAGATTGCTATTCGGAAATAAAGGTCATTATAGAAAAGAATCTTGAAGAAGCCTATGAAAGTATTGTTGTCAAGACAGGAGAAGATCAATACCTGCTAAATATTGGGGTAAAACTACAGTTGGGCAATGGCAGTCTATCTCAACAACTATGTGGTGATGTTATAAATGTTTTTTATCCCATCATAAAACGTTTTATTGATGAACATGTTGTAAACAACAAAGTGGGTGTTTATTCTGTTTTCACGGGTGGCTATGGAACTTCTGTTGGTTTACTTAGCCTGGTCAACCTTTTGGAAAAAGATGGTTACATTTGTTGTGGGGTAGGAACTTCTTACGATAGTCACTCATATCCTTTAAAACGAGCAAAAGGTTGGCATGGTTTTACATATATTGCCCTGGAAGAACTAATAAAAGACACAGAAAAGTTACCTAAGATTAAAATACTTTCTTTGTTACATGATAGGTTGATTGAGAAAATGCAACAAGCTAACAGGCAGAATGACGACAATTCACGAGAGAATACAGAAGAAACGGATTTGTTTTTGCAAAAATTATATAAAGATGTGGATTCTGTTTATAAGCCTTTTAGTGGAGAATATTGGTATTTGTGGTACAAAGGGCAATGCCAAACTTTTGCTGATGTAATAGCAGCCTTAAATAATAAATATCATTATTCAAACATAACAGAATTAATTCATGACTTCAATGCTGTCATAAATGAATATACAGAGCGTGGAACTGTGGATGTAGACGCTGTCGCTGTTTTTGAAAATATCTTGTCAAATGACATATTTGTAAAAAAACTATTCAATAAAGGTTCTCTAAACCTCAATATCTTTAGAGGGCTTACATTGCACGAATTCATCGCTAAATCAGGTGCAAGTTTTGAGGAAATTTATCGTTATCGTGCAAGTTCGAAAATCTTTATTTTAACAAAGATGCTTAATGATATTTGCCATTATACAGATGCGCAACTTTTCAAGGAAGACTTTCTGGGTGTAATTTCTGGACGATTATTTCATAGTAGTAATCATGTGATGGATGATCCTATATATCCAGGTAATTGCCCTATATGCGGGTTTGTTTCTGGTTTAGGATATCAATGGAATAATATGGTTGTTGATGGCATTTTATCAAATGAACTTATGTATAAAGTTATGTTTGAAGAGCATGAGAGAAAGTTGATGAAATATGGCATAGACCATGTCTTAGAAAAAGACTTTGAAGCGCAAGGACCATGTCACCCCGAAGTGTTTTATCCAAAGGCGAGAGGAACTGCACCTGTTTATGTCAAAGACGAAACATCTCGTAAGTATTTGATTGCATGTGGTGAAGGCAAAGGTCCTCGTAGTGGTCATGAATTATATGAAATGGAACTTGTGAAACCTATATTGGAAAGAGAGGTTAAGCAAGGAAAATATATATTTGTAAAGAGAAGCGTGCAAGATGAGACTTTCATAAACCATGGGGCGTATATACCTTTGGGAACAATTGATAAACCTGTTTTCGTTGAACATTTTGGAAGATTGCATTTTGCATCGAAAAACGCAAAAAAGGAATTTATTGAACAGTATTTAAAGATGCAATAATGGAAAGGATAATTTTTGGACATACAATACGGTTAAAATCTATTGGATGTAATGTTGTTGGTAGAGTAGGACAACCTATATCCCCATCAGTAAACCTTTTTGTAAAAGTTACAAAGGGTTGCAATGCCCATTGTCCTTTTTGTAGTAATGTGGGATGCCAAAATTCCACATCTCCATTTGACGTTGATAAACTGATTTGCATCATACATGAGTTGAAAGACAATGGGATTATTGTTAACCGGGTTAATATTACAGGAGGAGAACCATCTTTGGTGTCACCATTGGTGGTGCGTATTCTCAGTGCTATAGAAAAAGAACGTTTTGATGATGTACACCTACATCTCAATACAAATGGAGTTACGGATCAAGCGCAAGACTTGATGCAACATCCACGTTGGGATAGTATATCTATGTCTTTGCATCATTATGATACTGAGCGCTTATCTGAATTATATGGATGCAAACTATCAACACAGTTATTTCAGTTTAAAGGCGTGAATAAGCAGATAGTAAATTTTAGCTGCAATCTTGTGAAGGGTTATATTGACAACAAAGAAGAAGTTCAAAAGATGCTTAATCTGACTTTGGATTTGGGTATTCATCGTATCGGTTTTGTAGCTCTTATGCCTGTAAACGACTTTTGCAAAGAACATTTTGTGGATATTAATGATATTCCTTTCTCAGAATTACCACATGTCTATTTCACTGGTGCTAAGGATCGGGGAGTAAATTGTAAATGTAGTAATTATCTTTATAATCGAGACTTGAAGATATTAGAAATTTATATGCGCAATTATGCCAATCCGCGATATTGTGAGTCTTCCCTTGTTTTTGATGGAGAATACCTTCGTCAAGGTTTTTATAGTGATAACATCATTTATTAATTTATTGATAGAATGGAAGTTCTTAGTGACATTTTCGAAAAGAGGAAGAATGATTCTCGTTGGAATACCTCTTATCCTCTCTCTCCTGATGATTGGAAAGTATATCGTATATCAGGAGAGTTGTCTTTTTCTGGAGAAAAAGAAATGTCTTTCTATATTCACATTCCTTTTTGTAAGGGCTTATGTTCTTTTTGTGAATACACAAGGATGCTTTGTCCAAGTGAGGAGCTGCAGGAACAGTATATAGCCACATTAAAACATGACATTTGGAAATTTATTAAAAAATACCCATCAATCAAACTTTGTGGATTTGATGTTGGTGGGGGAACACCAACAGCCTTGAATGACAAGCCGTTTGAACTGCTTATGGACTTATGCAGAGAGGTTAGGGCTGCTTTAAATATATCAGAAAGTTTTATGCCAAGCATAGAGACTACATTTGATACTTTATCGGTTTCCAAAATCGAAACATTGAGATCCGCAGGTTTCAGAAGAGTATCACTTGGAGTTCAGTCCACTATGGAAAATGTCTTGTTATGCAATCATCGTAAGTCTATAAAAGTAGATATGATGAAAAGTACAATATCTATGTTGCATAGCAAAGGTATTAGCATCGTAAACTTAGATATGATGTATGGATTGAAAGGGCAAACGGTTGAAAGTCTTCGCCAAGATGTGTTTGTCTTAAAATGTTTGCAACCAGAGCAAGTAACCCTTTATGAACTACGTACCAATATGATAAGAGAAGAAGACCATATGACTAAGGATGAACTATATAATTCTTATTCTTTTCTATATAATTCTTTACGTGATTTGGGGTATTATGCTCGTTTTGGACAAAACACATTCTCAAAAAGGGCAAATGACATAGGCGTGAGTTCTTATTTAAGAGAAAGAATGATGAATGCTGGTGCTTATAAAGGATTTGGCATCTCTGCCCAGAGTATGAGCCGAAATGGTGTATCCTATAATATCGGCAAACTTAAAAAGTCGTTCAATGATTTGTTGGCAATGAAATCTTATGATGAAGAATATGTTTATCAACTTCCACCCAAAGAACTTGCGTCAAAATATATAGCCATTAGTGCTTATAATGGTTCTTTCTCATTGGAGAAACTTAGTGAATTATTGGGATGTGATGCTACCACTTATTATTCTGCCCCATTGGATTTTTGTGTTTCACGTGGTTATATTGAGATTTCAAATGAAAGAGTTATTGTTACCCCATTAGGTTTTAAGTATTATGGAGCATTGTTTTCCTTGTTTTATGCTTCATGGTAATTTGGTAAACCTCTATCGGTCTTCCGGTCTCTTTATCTTTGCCTGAATACTACATCATGACCACTATCTTACCATTATTATTCAAATACCTATAAGTCAAATATGACTCTGAAAGTTGGATATATGGTACCCCATAGAGTTCTTGGTTAGAAATAAAAGAACAGAATGAAATCACTGCAAAAATAGTCATATGGTGCGACTATTTTTGCAGTATTCTTACAGCATCGTACCACCCATCTGTTTGTTATATGACGCTATGGCGTCATAAGCATTCAAACGCCCACCCATGCGGTACATCACACCTTGGCAAGCAGTTGGTTTATTTTTGTTCCGTATAATATACTCATAGTTTATTGCAAAGCTAAATATCTAACTACAAAGATATATGTTTTGTTTATTCTCACAAGGATTAGTTAGAATTATCGCCATGAAACAAACTAAAAGTATAACTGTGTGGCGAATCATGTCTTGTTGGTAAAATAAATTCCGCAGAAGGTAATGGGTTTATCTGCTTAATACCAAAGTTAAGTTGGTAGCTTACCACTTTATATAGTGGTAGACAAAAGTTTTTGATCCCCCAAAAGGAGGACTACCAAAACATAAAAATAAAAAGTCCCGTAAATCTTTCGACTTACAGGACTCTTTGGCGGAGAGAGAGGGATTCGAACCCCCGGTACCTCTCAGTACGCCGGTTTTCAAGACCGGTGCATTCGACCACTCTGCCATCTCTCCATAGGGTGTCTGAGATTGCGGTGCTCGCAGTGAAAAGTAATCACTTGAAAGCGTCACTACATTGCGGAGAGAGAGGGATTCGAACCCCCGGTACCTCTCAGTACGCCGGTTTTCAAGACCGGTGCATTCGACCACTCTGCCATCTCTCCA
>ENA-UERY01000301-UERY01000301.1-human-gut-metagenome-genome-assembly--contig:-NODE-301-length-44828-cov-371.139259_pt1 | contig 44828 bp, 30 predicted proteins | sample MGYA00242989_ERZ507990 | MGnify/ENA primary metagenome ERZ507990 (study PRJEB26167, sample SAMN06115529) | human gut metagenome | host: Homo sapiens | place: China:Fujian | collected 2015-08-26...
GGAGCGCAAAGGATAATCAACGAGGGCTACACCTATGTAGTAGACCTCGACCTTGAACGCTTCTTCGACACCGTGAGCCATAGCAAGCTCATAGAAATCCTCAGCCGTACGATAAAAGACGGCAGAGTTGTCAGTCTTATACACAAATATCTCCGAAGTGGTGTAATGAACAAAGGCTTGTTTGAAGCGAGTGAGGAAGGAACTCCCCAAGGAGGACCGCTAAGTCCGTTGTTGAGCAACATCATGCTCAACGAATTGGACAAAGAACTTGAACGCAGAGGGCTTCCCTTTGTACGCTATGCAGACGACTCGATGATATTTTGTAAGTCCAAAAGAGCAGCAATGCGAGTGAAGGAGTCTATAACCCGATTTATAGAGAATACTCTATACCTCAAAGTCAACAAGGAAAAGACCGTAGTGTCATATGTGCGCGGAGTGAAATATCTCGGCTACTCCTTTTATGTGATGAAGGGCGAATGCCAACTCACTGTGCACCCAAAGTCCAAAGCCAAGATGAAGTCAAGGTTGAAAGAATTGACAAGTCGCAGCAACGGATGGGGATACGCCAAGAGAAAGCAAAAGCTGAAAGAATACATAAGAGGGTGGGTCGGCTATTATCATCTTGCTAATATGAAACGTCTCTTACTTGATACTGATGAATGGTTAAGACGTCGAATACGCATGTGTATATGGAAAGCTTGGAAGAAAGTCAAGACAAAAGTGGCAAACCTCATCAGATGTGGCATTAATAAATACCAAGCATACGAATGGGGTAATACTCGCAAGGGCTATTGGCGAATAGCTGACAGCCCTGTTCTAAAAAGGGCGATAGATAACAATAAACTACGCTCCGCAGGGTATGCTACTTTAATGGAGGCATATCTCGAATGGTATCCAAAATAGGAACCGCCGTATGCGGAACCGCACGTACGGTGGTGTGAGAGGTCGGAAAACGAAAGTAGGAAGAAAACTGCTTCGTTTTCCTCCTACTCGATTTAAGCCTTCTTAGGCTGCTTTTAAGCCGAACTAAGCCTTTCTAAGCCTCTTTGGGCATTGTTAACTTGCGTTTATTTGTTTTCTGCGTCGATTGCCTTGATCTTCTGGCGAACCAGTTCGAGGTCGTCGCGTAGGTGCTGCACCTTGCGGTTCATCTCGTCGATGAGGCTGTTGCCCTTCTTGGAGCTTGCGTTGAGGAAACCGAGGTTGTTCTCGTAGGTCTGTATCTCCTGCTTGAGCTGGTCGAAGCGGCGAACCAGACGTCCGCGCTCGTTGTCGAGAGCCTCTTCGCCACGCTTTGCCACGTTCTTGATGTTAGCCTTGAAGTCGTTCAGACGGCGACGCTTTGTAGAGATGTTCAGCTCCTTGTAGATGCGGTCGAGCACTTCGTGATAAGCCTCGTAGAGCTTATCCTTCTCCTTGTACGGCACGTGTCCCACCTTGTTGTACTCCTCGGTGAGTGCCTGCACCTTCTCGCGTGTAGCTTCGGCAGCGTTCTCGGCGAGTGCTTTCAGCTGCTCGATGATGCCCTGCTTCTTCTCGAGGTTGGCGTGCTCCTCGTTGCGCTGACCGGCACCGGCTGCGTTGCGAGCCTCGAAGAACTTGTTGCATGCGCCGAGGAAGTCCTGCCAGAGCTGGTCGCCGAGCTTCTTCGGAACCATGCCAATGGTCTTCCACTCTTTCTGCAGCGCGATGAGCTTGTCGCTTGTAGCCTTCCAGTCGGTGCTGTCGGCGAGTGCCTGCGCCTTCTCTACGAGTGTCTTCTTCTTCTCGATGTTCTCTGAGAAGGTAGCCTTGAGTGCCTTGAAGTATTCAGCCTTGCGTCCGAAGAAGTCGTCGCAAGCAGCGCGGAAGCGTTCGAATATCTTCACGTTCATCTTCTGCGGAGCGAAGCCGATGGTCTTCCACTCGTTCTGTATGTCGATAATCTCCTTAGAGTGCTTCTCCCAGTCGGCAGCGCCCTTGTTGTCGGTCTTGCAGAGTTCCTCCACCTTCTCGCAGAGGGCAGTCTTGCGTGCGAGGTTCTCCTCCTCCTTAGCGCGTAGATCCTCGAAGTGCTGCTGGTGACGCTTATTGATTACGGTAGATGCAGCCTTGAAGCGTGCCCATACCTCCTCGCGCAGCTCCTTAGCCACCGGTCCGATCTCGCGGTACTGCTGGTGGAGCTCCTGAAGCTGGTGGAAAGCGCTGATTACGTCTTCCTCGTCGGCGAGCTTCTCTGCTGCCTCGCAGAGCTTTGTCTTCAGCTCGAGGTTCTTCTTGAAGTCGTACTCGCGAGCCTCAGAGTTGAGCTTGAGCAGGTCGTAGAACTGCTCTACATATAACTGGTAGTTGCGCCAAAGTTCGTTAGCCTTGTCAGCCGGCACGTTCTTGATGTCCTTCCACTGCTGCTGCAGTTCCTTGAACTCACCGAACGACTTGCCTGCCTCGTCGGGCGATGTAGCCATGGCTTTGATTTTCTCAATTATTTCGAGTTTCTTCTCCAGGTTGGCTTGCTTTTCAGCCTCCTGCTGCTGCATAATCTGCGCACGTTTCTCGCGGATTACAGCCATTTGCGCCTTGAAAGTTTCCTCGGTTTCGTCGGGCAAAACCTGATAAGCTTCAGGGTTACCACCGCCGTTGATGTATTCCTTCAGGCGTGCTTCACGCTCTGCGATGTGGAGTTTGTAGAATACTGTCTTTAAAAGGTCGATTTCCTCCTTAACTGGAGCTTCGTCGCTTGCGACGATTTCCTTCAGGCGGTCAACGACTTCTTGTTTAGTTTTGTAGACTTTTGTGTTCTCTACTTGCTGAACGTCGGCTGCAGCGGTCTGCTCTACGGCAGTCTGCTCCACGTTCTGCTCTTCTTGTGCACCTTGCAACAGGGCGTTTTCTTGAGAGTCCATCATTTAACTGTTTTAAGTTTATGATAAGGGTAATTCACACGAATGTGGCGCGAAGCCACATCCTCACATTATTTATTATAGACTGCAAACTTAAATAAAATATTTTGAATAGCGACAAAAAACGCAATTTATTTTTGCATTTTGCTTTAAAGCAGTCGCTTATGTCGCAGTATAATCCACGAAAGGGCTGATATTATCACCGAGATAAGTATCGCCACGATGAAGCCGAACGGGTATTCTTCCATGCCGTTGATGAGGTTCATTCCGAAGAATGAGGAGATGAGCGTAGGCAACATCATGATGATTGACACGGAGGTGAGCGTACGCATCACGGTGTTCATGTTGTTGTTGATGATGGATGAGTAGGTGTCCATCGTCGATTCGAGGATGTCGGAGTAGATGTTCGTCGTCTCACGAGCCTGCGACATCTCGATGTTTACGTCCTCGATGAGGTCGGCATCCAGTTCGTCCACCTGCAGCTTGAACTTCAGTTTGGCAAGCAATGTCTCGTTGCCACGGATAGATGTGACGAAGTAGGTGAGTGAGTCCTGCAGACGCGAGAGTGCTATGAGCGACTCGTTGTTCACGTTGTGGTCGAGGTTGTGCTTCGCTTTCTCGATGAGCGTGTTAATCTGCTTCAGGCGTTTTAGATACCACACGGCAGAAGAGAGGAAGAGGCGGAATGTCATGTCAACATAGTCGGTAAATCCCTCGCCGCGCTTCTGGTGGTAGGACACGAAGTCGATCATCATGTTCGTCTCGTAGTAGCACACGGTGATGGTCACGTCGCGCTTGTGGATGATGCCGAGTGGCACGGTGGTGTACGGCGTACGTGAGCGTATCTCCTTGACGTAAGGGATACGAAGGATGATGAGCATCCAGCCGTCGTCGTATTCGTAGCGGGCACGTTCATCGGTATCGCTGATGTCGGAAAGGAAATAATCGGGTATGTTAAACTCGTCTTCCAGCAATTGCTGGTCTTCTTCTGTTGGACATGTAACTTGTATCCAGCAGTTCGGCTGCCACTCTTCGATTTGTTTGAGGGTAGAATTGGTGTTCCAGTATGTTCTCATAAAGCTGTCTCCTTGGGTTAAACGATGCTTGGGAGACCGCATTGTGAGAGCGTCCTCCTGCATTACAAATTCGGGTTTTCCGCGTGATAGTCGTCCATAAATTAGTTACACTTTGATTTAACGCTTGCAAAGTTACGTATTTTTGTCGAATAAGTCTTCCTCGTAGCTGTGTTTTTTGCACAAAAGGATGCAAAAAACATAGGCGCTTTCGATTTTTATTCGTACTTTTGTCGTTAGAGTTAGATAAACGTTTCAATTCGATTGCTGCACCGGCTTGAGTGTAGCGTAACAATAAAAGTACAGCTATGAAGAAGCTAATCGTTATGTTGAGTCTGTTCTGTGCGTGCACGATGCAGGCTCAGGAGCAGAAACACTCCACATTCTATTATCAGCGTGCCACTCTGTTTGAGGCGCTGCCTACCAGCAAGAGCGACATCATCTTCCTCGGCAACAGCATCACCAACGGTGGCGAGTGGGCGGAACTGTTAGGCAATCCGCACGCCAAGAACCGCGGTATCAGTGGCGATACAACCCAAGGCGTACTCGACCGTCTGAGCACTGTGACAAAGGGCAAGCCGGCGAAGATATTCCTGCTCATCGGTACCAACGACTTTGCGCGCGGCAAGAGTATGGACGAGATTGTGAAGAACGTGGAGAAAATTGTGGAGCGCGTGAAGCGCGAGTCGCCTGCGACGAAGCTTTACGTGCAGAGCGTGTTCCCCGTGAATCCGAAGTTCAACAAGTTTTCTGGTCATATGGACCGTAAGAAGAATATTCCTGCGCTCAACGCAAAGATAAAGGCTGTTGCCGCACGCCACGGCGTTACATACATCGACGTGTACAAGTCGCTCGTAACGCCTTCTACCGACGTGATGAACCCTGAGTACACCAACGACGGCCTGCACCTGCTCGGCAAGGGATACCTGAAGTGGGTTGAGGTGCTGAAACCGTATCTGAAGTAGTATTTATAGACTCTTAACAGTATGAAACATAAAAAACTATTGATAAGCCTCGGTGCGAGTCTTGTACTGTTGTTAGGCATCGTCACCGCAGCTTCGTTCTACCTTGTCGACTATGCCCTTGTGAGTGCTGAACGCGAGCGCAACTCCGATTTGGCACAGATAGAGAAGCGTTTCCCCGAACTGAAGTCGTGGGTAGACAGCTTGCAAGCCGTGGGCGCACTGCGCGATACGTTCGTTGTGATGCCCACAACGGGTAAGCGTGCCCATGCTTTGTTTGTTCGTTCGCCACGTGCGAAGGGGCGCACCGCCGTGCTTGTGCATGGCTATTGTGACAACGCCACACGTATGTTGCCCATCGCACGCATCTACAATCGTGAGCTTGGGGCTAACGTGCTGCTGCCCGACCTCTATGCGCACGGACAGAGCGACGGCGACGCAATACAGATGGGGTGGAAGGATCGCCTCGACGTGCTGCACTGGATAAACCTGGCACCCGAACTGTTCCGCACCGAAGCCGACTCGATGCGCCTTGTGGTGCACGGCATCTCGATGGGTGCCGCTACGACGATGTGCGTCAGTGGCGAACAGACACCGCAGTATGTGAAGTGTTTCGTGGAGGACTGTGGATATACGAGCGTGTGGGACGAGTTCTCGAACGAGATTTCAGCCCGCTTCTCGTTACCAGACTTCCCACTGATGTACACTGCCTCGTGGCTTGTGCAGGCAAAGTACGGCTGGAACTTCAATGAGGCATCGCCACTGAAGCAGGTTGCGAAGTGCCAGAAGCCGATGCTCTTCATACACGGCGACAACGATACGTTCGTGCCCACCTGGATGGTGTATCCGCTCTACGAGGCGAAACCGCAGCCTAAGGCACTCTGGATAGCGCATGGCAGCAAGCACGCCGATGCGTATGGCGACTACAAAGAGGAGTACACGCACAGAGTGCTGGAGTTCGTAAAGAAGTATATGTAAGAGTCTTTTTACTTTTTACCTTTTTACTTTTAAAACCATTTCCTTCGCTGTGCGCTCCGACGGACTGTCTGCACCAATCTTTTGCCACACCTCCTCGTAGCCGGCAAGCATCTGCTGGCGTGGCTCGCCGTTGGGAAGCAGGCGTGTGAGTTGCTCGGCTACGTTAGCTTCTGAGAACGTGTTAGCCACTAATTCGGGTACCATCTCGCGGTCGGCGATGAGGTTGACAAGCGACACGTATTTCACCTTCAGCACCAACGGACGCAGCAGTCCCACCAGTTTGGGCAGCGCGGTGTTGTAGCACACCACCTGCGGAACGCGGAAGAGTGCCGTCTCGAGCGTAGCCGTGCCACTCGTGACGAGTGCCGTGTGGGCATGAGAAAGCAGGGCGTAGGTCTCACCGCGCACCACGCGCACGTTACTTCCGCTGATGTGTGCGTCGTAGAACTCGGGTTCGATGCCTGGTGCCGCAGCAAGCACAAGCTGGTAGTCGGCGAAACGCTGCGCAGCAGCAATCATCTGTGGCAGTGTGCCAGCTATCTCCTGCTTTCTACTGCCTGCGAGCAACGCTATGATGGGACGCTCATCGAGCCCATGCTGACGGCGGAAGGTGGCATCGTCTACGTTGTATGTAGCCTGAAACTGTCTTACCTCCTCCGCAGTAGGGTTGCCTACGTAATGGATGGGGTAGTGGTGCTTCTGTTCGAAGAACGGCACCTCGAACGGCAGGATGGAGAAAAGCTCGTCGACGTTGCGTTTTATCTCCTTGATGCGATACTCCTTCCACGCCCATATCTTCGGTGAGATGTAATAATAAACTGGTATGCGTGTGTTGTCGTGTACGAACTTCGCAATCTTCAGGTTGAAGCCCGGATAGTCAACAAGTATCACTACGTCGGGCTGCCACTCCGCGATGTCGCGCTTGCAGAACGCCATGTTGCGCAGAATTGTGCGCAAGTGGAGCAGTACGGCGATGATGCCCATATACGCCAAATCGCGGTAGTGGCGCACACGTGTGCCTCCGACAGCCGACATCAGGTCGCCACCGAAGAAGCGGAACTCCGCTGTGGGGTCTTCCTTGAGCAGAGCTTTCATAAGATGCGAGGCGTGCAGGTCGCCCGATGCCTCGCCAACGATTAAGTAGTATTTCATTTTTAGGTGATGTTTAAGCCGAGGGCAGGTGGCGTTTAAGCCGAACTAAGCCTCTTTAAGCCTTTCTAAGCCAAGGATTGGAAGGGCTTTTTTACCCTTTTACTTTTTTACCTTTTTACTTTTCTCAAAACTTGTTTTGCCAGTTGCGCAGCAGGTCATAATCCGTAACATCGATGCGTGTCGGTGTGATGGATATGTAGCCATGCGTGAGCGCCCAGTTGTCGGTGTCCTCCTGCTCCGGCTCGTCGTTGCGGTAGGAGCCAGTCATCCAATAGTAGTCGTAGCCGTGCGGATGGCGCTGTTTTACGCATTCGTTGTACCATGTGCCCATAGCCATACGACATGTTTTTATGCCCTTAAACTCAGTGAGTTTCGGGAAGTTTACGTTCAGGCACACGCCCTTGGGCAGACCCTCGCTGAGCACCTTTTGCACAATCTGACGCACATACGGGCGCAGCGGCTCAAAGTCGGCATCCGAAGAGAAATCGCAGAGCGAGAACCCGATAGACGGGATGTACTTCATGCAACCCTCAAGTGTCACACCCATTGTGCCACTATAGTGAACATTTACCGAAGCGTTGTCGCCGTGGTTGATGCCGCCCAAAATCATGTCGGGTAGGCGGTCAGCGAATAGCTCCTGCAGCGCAATCTTCACGCAGTCGACCGGTGTGCCGTTGCACGACCACATCTGCATACCCACCTCGTCGCGGCGCAGCTTGAGACGTAGCGGAACTGTGGCAGAGAACGCCGTGGCGAAGCCCGATCGAGCCGATTCGGGAGCGCATACGATGATGTCGGCAATGTCGCGCAGCATGTCAATGAGCGAGTTTATACCCTTGGCATGATAGCCGTCGTCGTTAGAAATCAGTATCAATGGCTTTTTCGTATTCATAATTTTGGTTTTATTTCTTATGCAAAAGTACGAAAAAAGGTTTAAACGAGCCTATTCTCATATAAAATATGTACCTTTGCCGAATAATTTTGACTTCAAATGGGAAAGATAATAGCATTGGCCAACCAAAAAGGTGGCGTAGGCAAGACAACAACAACAATAAACTTGGCAGCATCGCTCGCTACATTCGAAAAGACGGTGCTCGTAGTGGACGCAGACCCGCAGGCAAATGCGTCGAGCGGACTTGGTGTGGACATCAAGGAGATTGACTGCTCGCTCTACGAGTGCATCATCGATCATGCTGACGTACACGATGCTGTCTACACCACCGACATCAACGGGCTCGACGTCATTCCCAGCCATATTGACCTCGTTGGAGCAGAGATAGAGATGCTCAACCTGAAGAACCGCGAGCGCGTTATCAAGAATATGCTCGACCAGATACGCGACGACTACGACTATATACTTATCGACTGCAGTCCGTCGCTCGGACTCATCACCGTGAATGCCCTCACCGCAGCCGACTCGGTCATCATTCCCGTGCAGTGCGAGTACTTCGCACTCGAAGGCATTACAAAGCTCCTCAACACCATTAAGATTATAAAGAGCAAGCTCAATCCGGCGTTGGAGATAGAAGGCTTCCTGCTCACCATGTACGATAGTCGTCTGCGCCTCGCCAATCAGATATACGACGAGGTGAAGCGACACTTCCAAGAACTTGTGTTCAAGACTGTTATACAACGCAACGTGAAGCTCAGCGAGAGTCCGAGTCATGGACTCCCCGTAATACTTTACGATGCCGACTCGGCAGGGTCGAAGAACCACTTGGCACTCGCCAAGGAAATAATCAACAAAAACGAAAAAAGAGTAAACAAACAAGACGATGGCAGTACACAAGAAATACAATAGAAGCGTATTAGGACGCGGACTCGACGAGATAGAAGGCGGACGCGGACTCGACGCTCTTATCGACACCGGTGGTGTGCGCACGCAAGGTACGTCCACAATCAACGAAATTCCGCTCAGCCAGATAGAAGCAAACCCCAATCAGCCCCGCCGCGACTTCGACCCTGAAGCACTGCAGGAGTTGGCTAACAGCATAAGTGAGATAGGTATTATTCAGCCTATCACGCTGCGTCAGGTGTCTGACGACCGCTTCCAGATTATCGCCGGCGAGCGTCGTTGGCGTGCTTCGCAGATGGCAGGACTCACAGCGATTCCGGCTTACATACGCACTATCGCCGACGAGAACGTTATGGAGATGGCTCTCGTTGAGAATATACAACGCGAAGACCTCAATGCCATAGAGATAGCACTCGCCTACGAACATCTGCTTGATGCCGACGGAATGACGCAAGAGAAGGTGTCGGAGCGTGTAGGAAAGAGCCGCACAGCCATTACCAACTATCTGCGTCTGCTCCGTCTGCCGGCTCAGGTGCAGATAGCCCTGCAGAAGAAAGAGATAGACATGGGACATGCTCGTGCCATCCTGGCAATCGATTCGCCATCGTTGCAGATAAAGCTCTTCAACGAAGTGCTCAAGAACGGCTACTCCGTACGCAAGGTGGAGGAGATGGCACAGATGCTGAAGAATGGAGAGGACGTGAACAGTGGCTCGAAGAAGATTGTGGCAAAGTCGAAGCTTCCAGAGGAGTACAACGCGCTGCGCACCCACCTCTCCGAATTCTTGCAAACGAAAGTGCAGATGACATGCTCGCCGAAAGGCAAGGGAAAGATAACCATTCCTTTCGCCAACGAAGAGGAGTTGGAGCATATCATGGCTGTGTTCGATAAGATGAAGTAAACGTTCTGTGCGTTACTTGTAGATAAACAAATCATAAAGAAGAACAGTGAAAAAGGACATTACATATATATTACAAACATTGACACTTACTGCGTTTCTGCTGCTGTTCGGTACAACAGCAAAGGCGCAAGAGCAGGTCGTAGCTGATAGTATGGATGTTCAGTTCACGTCTATAAAAGCCGATAGTATCTTCGTAGCCAGTGACACCATCATAGGTAAGCCTAAGCGCGACTGGAGCACGTGGCGACCCAACCCGAAGCGTGCAATGTGGCTCGCTATTGTCCTACCCGGTGCCGGACAGATATACAACCGCAAGTATTGGAAACTGCCGATCGTGTATGGCGGATTCGTTGGTTGCGCCTATGCCATGCGTTGGAACAACCAGATGTATTCCGACTATTCGCAAGCGTATCTCGACTTGATGGACGACGACCCGAACACGCAGAGCTATAATCAGTTCTTGCATCTCGGAGCGAAGATTGACGAGACAAACATACAACGCTATCAGCAACTCTTCAAGAAACGTAAGGACAAGTTTCGTCGTTGGCGCGACCTGAGCTTCTTCTGCTTGGTGGGAGTCTATGCACTCTCCATCATCGATGCCTACGTCGATGCATCGCTCTCCGAGTTCGATATCTCGAAAGACTTGAGCTTGAGGGTGGAGCCTACGATACTCAACAACGACCGCGAAAGAAATCCGTTCAAGGCTAATAGCTTGGGATTGAGTTGTAGCCTGAATTTCTAAAGACAAACAAACGAATATGAATAAATCACTGATACTTATAGCCGCAGCATTTTTCGGCTTTACCAGTCAGGCTCTCGCGCAGAGCGAGAATAATGACGACGAAATCGTTATAACCGATGCTCATGGTAAGCAGGAGGTTATCGACCTGCCCGAGGCACTTACCAACGATTATGATAGTCTGCTCAACAACTACAATAGCAAGACCTATCTGCATGTTAACTTCGACTGCAACATGCCCGATGTGAACCCCGTGTATAGTGCGGAGGTGTATAAAGAACGTCTGAGCCGTATGCCGACAATCATTGAGATGCCATACAATGATGTCGTACAGAAGTTCATAGACCGTTACAGCGGACGCTTGCGCCGCTCGGTGAGCGTTATGCTCGGCGCACAGAACTTCTATATGCCTATATTCGAGGAGGCACTCGAGTCTTACGGCTTGCCGCTCGAACTGAAATATCTGCCAGTGATAGAGTCGGCACTCAACCCGAACGCCGTTTCGCGCGTTGGTGCCACTGGTCTGTGGCAGTTTATGATTACAACCGGCAAGAAGTATGGCTTGGAGGTGAACTCGCTTGTCGACGAGCGTCGCGACCCCGTGCGTGCATCGTACGCCGCAGCTCACTACCTGCGCGACCTCTATAAGATATTCGGCGATTGGAACCTTGTCATCGCAGCCTACAACTGCGGACCAGAAGCCATTAACCGAGCCATCCATCGCTCAAACGGCGAGAAGGACTATTGGCGCATCTATCCCTATCTGCCGAAGGAGACCCGTGGCTATGTTCCGGCGTTCATCGCCGCCAACTATATTATGAACTACTACTGCGAGCACAACATCTGTCCGATGCGTGCCGACTTGCCCGTGAAGACCGACACCGTGGTAGTCAACCGCGATGTACACTTCGAGCAGGTGGCTAAGGTGCTTGGTATGGATGTCGACCAGGTGAAGCAACTCAACCCGCAGTATCGTCGCAATGTGGTTAACGGCAGAACGAAACCGTCAGCACTGCGTCTGCCCGTGGCTATGGTGGGCAACTTCATCGATAACGAAGACTCTATCTACGCCTATCGCCCTGACGAACTGCTCACAAAACGACTTGAGGTGGCTGTGAACACAGAGACCCCAACCGTGTCGTACCGCTCTAAAGGCAGAGGTAGACACAGCAAATCGAGAACACGTAGAGGCTCGAATGGCCGTCGTAGGAGCGTGACTATACGCCAAGGCGATACACTCTCTGAAATCGCACGTCGTAGTGGAACAACAGTGAGCAAACTGAAGCGACTGAATAAAATCAGCGGTACTAATATCCGTGCAGGCAAGAAGCTCCGCGTCAAGTAGTAATGATGCGGAAGTCTTCCTAATGCTGCATACATATATATACCTTATTAATATATAGGAGACCTAAATCATGGACGACCAAAATCTGAAAGACAAGCAGCGTGAGCTTGCTGATGACCAAATGATTGAACAAGCCTTCAAGGAAGTACTCGATATATACGTGGCATCGCGTCACCGAAAGAAGGTAGACATAATAACAAAGGCGTTCAACTTCGCACGACAGGCGCACAAAGGTGTGCGCCGTTTGTCGGGCGAACCATATATTATGCACCCTATCGCCGTGGCTCGCATCGCCGTAGAGGAGATGGGACTCGGCTCTACAAGTATCTGCGCCGCACTCTTGCACGATGTTGTGGAGGACACCGACTACACCGTAGAGGATATCTCGAACATCTTTGGCGAGAAGATAGCGCAGATTGTAGACGGACTGACAAAGATTTCGGGCGGCATCTTCGGCGACAAGGCATCGGCGCAGGCAGAGAACTTCAAGAAGTTGCTGCTCACGATGAGCGACGACATACGTGTCATCCTTATCAAGATATGCGACCGTCTGCACAATATGCGCACGCTACAATCGCAGCCTGCCAATAAGCAGTATAAGATTGCAGGCGAAACGCTTTACATCTATGCTCCGCTTGCTAACCGCTTAGGTTTGAACAAGATAAAGACCGAACTTGAAGACCTCTCGTTCCGCTACGAACATCCGGAGGAATACGATTATATAAAAGGAAAACTTGCAGATACGCAAGCGCAGCGCGATGTGCTCTTTGAGAACTTTACCGCTCCGATACGTGCTGCCCTCGACAAGATGGGCATCAAGTATGATCTGAAGGCGCGTGTGAAGAGTCCTTATTCTATTTGGAATAAGATGCAGAACAAGCACGTCACCTTCGACGAAATCTACGATATTCTTGCTGTACGTATAATTTATACGCCGAAGGAACGCTCGGAGGAAATCAACGAGTGCTTCAAGATATACGTCGCAATCAGTCAGATATATAAGTCGCACCCCGACCGTTTGCGCGACTGGGTGAACCACCCGAAGGCAAACGGCTATCAGGCTCTGCACGTGACGCTCATGTCGAAGCAGGGTAAATGGATAGAGGTGCAGATACGTTCCGACCACATGGACGAGGTGGCAGAGCAGGGCTTCGCTGCCCACTGGAAGTATAAGGAGCAGGGACTGGAGTCGAGCGTAGAGACTGTTGATGAAGATTCGGAACTCAACAACTGGCTCTCTACTATCAAGGAAATCCTCGACGACCCACAGCCCGACGCAATGGATTTCCTCGATACCATCAAGCTTAACCTCTTTGCAAGCGAGATATTCGTGTTCACACCGAAGGGCGAAATAAAGACAATGCCTGCGCAGTGTACGGCTCTCGACTTCGCTTTTCAGATACACACCTTCCTCGGCTCGCACTGCATCGGCGCAAAGGTGAACCACAAACTCGTGCCACTGAGCCACAAGCTGCAGAGCGGCGATCAGGTGGAGATACTCTCCTCTAAGTCGCAGCATGTGCAGGCGTCGTGGATAAACTTCGTGTTTACGGCGAAGGCGAAGCAGAAGATTATGGCGATATTGCGTCGCGACAATCGCGAGTTGCAGAAACGTGGCGAACAGATACTTGATGAGTGGTTGCGCAAGAACGAGCTTGAGATGACTACCCCCGTGCTCAATAAACTCTGCGATCTGCACGAGGCGAAGAAGCATGAGGACCTCTTCTTGATGCTCGGCAAGCGTTCTGTCTTGCTCGGTGATAAGGATTTAGACGAACTGCGTGAACGTAAAACCGATCAAAATGGCGGTTGGCGCAAGTTCGTGCCGTTCCTCAAGAAGGGCGATAATAAGGAGGGTAAGAAGCCCCAACTGTTTGTTGTTGGCGAGGGCTTTAATAAGAAGAAGCCGGTCGTTATCAATGAGGAGAACATATCGCAATACATCTTCCCAACATGCTGCCACGCCATACCGGGCGATGACATCATGGGATACATAGATAACAAGAACCGCATAGAAATTCACCGTCGCGACTGCAGCGTGGCTTCAAAGTTGAAGGCAAGCTTTGGCAACCGCATCCTTGATGCGAAGTGGGATATGCATAAGGTGATGTTCTTCGATGCTACAATCGAGTTGCGTGGCATCGACCGCAAGGGTATGCTGCGCGAGATATCGGAGGTCATATCTGACAAGCTCGATGTCAATATGCACCGCATTACCATCTCGAGCGAGGAGGGCATCTTCGACGGCACCATTGAGATTCGCGTTCACGATCGCAGCGAGGTTAGCGTCATCATGGATGAGCTAAAGAAGATTGAAGACCTCAAAGAGGTTTTACAGATATTATAAATATAAAATCCGCAATGCTTGTTGATTAGCATTGCGGATTTTTTTTATGCGTTTTTGCCAGAGAAGGCATTCAAAGTGTACTTTCGTGACCTACTTCTCGCCGTTCACTTCGAGCGAGCATGTGATGCCGCGGCGCATCATGTCCTTCATCGTTGGCTTCAGACGAGTGAGGAAGCCTTCCCATGAGCGGTTCTGCTGCTTTGTCCAGCCTGCTTCGGCGAGAGCGATGGCGCGTGGGTAAGCCTGGTAGTAGATGCGCTCAACGGTCGGGATGCACTCGCTCCAGAGTGTGCCAGCCACACCGAAGAGGTTGTTCTGCTCAAACTTCTCGTCCATACCCCACGCCGGGTCGAGCGAGTAGGCATCCTGCAAGGTTGTTGCAGGCATACCCCAGTTCACCTCCGGCATGTCGCCCTTCGACATTGGGTAGTCGAAGTAGCAGTGCTCGCCGGGGCAGAGCATGATGCGTGCGTTGTTGCGTACGGCTGCGTCGAGTGCCTCCTGCGTCTGTCCGCTGCGCCAAGCGAAGGTTACGCAACCGGGCTGAATCTCCTTGAAGTCAGACTCGTACCAGAACATAGGTGTCTTGCCGTACTTGTCGCGCAGCAGTTCGATCATGCGGTCGAACAAGTAGCCTTGCAGACGCCAGTTCTCAGAGCGGTCGGTGGTCTTGATGCCGAGCTTCTGCTTCAGTGCCTGACACTTCGGGCAGTCGGTCCAGCAGTCGAGTGCCGGGTTGCCAGCCTCGTCGCCACCGAGGTGTATGTACTTTGACGGGAATATGTCCACAATCTCCTTGAACACATTGCCAAGGAACTCGTATGTGAAGTCGTTGCCCGGGCAGAGCAGTTCGTTAGACACGCCGCAAGTGGTGCGCACCGGCACCTGACGCTGGTGGCAAGTGAGTTCGGGGAACACGCTGATGGCAGCCACCTCGTGTCCAGGCATCTCAATCTCCGGCACGATGTCTACGTGATACTCAGCACCCAGCTTCACGAGTTCGCGCATCTGCTCCTGTGTATAGTATCCCTTGTACGGCATCTGTATGTCGTCCTGACCCCAACGCGACGAAGCCTGCGCTGTGAGCTGCGGGTATTTCTTTATCTCGATGCGCCACGCCTGGTCGTCAACCAGATGGAGGTGCATGGCGTTGAGTTTGTAGCGTGCCATCTCCGGCACGAACGCCTTCAGATCCTCGAACGGGATAAACGTACGAGCAGGGTCAACCATCAGTTCGCGAACGTGCGTGCGCGGTTTGTCGCTGATGAACAGCGCAGGGATAGCGTCGGCACACTCCGTAGAGCCGTTGCCGCGCAGCAGCTGGTCGAGCGTCATGAGCGCATAGAACACGCCTCGTGCTGTCTTGCCCTTCGCCGTCACGCCCTTCGCGTTGATAGCGAGCGTGTACGCCTCGTCGTCGCTGAGCGAGTTGTCGAGTGCCAGCGTAATCTGTGTGCCACGTTGACGACTATTCACGATGTTGCCGATGCGCTCTGTTAGCACGCGTCGTGCTTGCGTAGCCTCATTTGCAAGTCCGTCGGCAGCTATGATGTTCCAGGCGGTTTTCACCTTCAAGTCGGCACCCTTCTGCAGTCGCAGTTCTGCGGGGAACGGCACGAGGCAGTAGGGTGGGTAGCTCACCTGATACTTCTCTTTCGCGTCGGCGAAGAAGAGGCTCCAGCCTGCAGCCTTGCGGTAGAGTTTCTCGCTGCCTGCGGGCACAATGAGCTTCACGTTCTGGCGGTTGATGCCGTAGAACGCCGTAGCGTCGGCCTTCGGCGGCACCTTTGCGTCGACGCGCACTGTCTTCAGTCCCTCGAGTCGTGCGAAGGCGTACTCTCCAATCTGCGGATTGCCCTTTATGATGATTTCCTCCAACGCAGTACAACCCGAGAACGCTGCTGCACCGATGCTCTCAACGCCAGCCGGAATGATTATCTTGCCTAACTTGTCGCACGCGAAGAACGCCTGCGAGCCGATTGACTTCGCTGCTGTTGGCAGCGTAATCTGCTCGAGTTGATGGCGCGAGTGGAATGCGTTGTTAGGGATTGCGGTGCTTTGTGCCTCACTGAGGTCTACGGAGCGCATCTGGAAACAAAGGTCGCGCAACTGACGGTAGTCGCTGTTGCCCGTCGTTGACAGTTCGCCCGTGAGCTTGAGGCTGATAGCCATCGACTTCTGTTCGGGTTTCAGGTCGTCCATACGTGCTACGGTCTGCGCTGAAACTACGGCAGAGAGGAGCGTAGCGGCAGACAATAGGAAGAATTTTCTCATTGTTTTATTGTAGATTAAGTTTATAAATTAACGGTGTAAAGGGTGGGGTAGAAGGGGTGAAAGCTTTAGGTTTGTCATCGTGCACCGAACGCCACCCGATCGGATTGCGTCCGCCACCCGATCAGATTTCGAACGCCACCCGATCAGATTTCGAACGCCATCCGATTGGGTTTCGAACGCTGTCCGCTAATAGTTGTAGTAGTTTTAGAGAGGGAAACATCACGTTTTACACGACTTAAACCATGCTGTCGAGCTGCTTCTTCAGCTCCTTCAGTTCGTCGCGCACGCTGATTAGTGTGGCAAGAATATCCGAACTCTTGTCCACGCCCGTGCGGTTCTTGTTGAGCATCTTGCGTGCTGCCGATAGCTTGAAGCCACGCACCTTCACAAGGTTGTGTATCACGCGAATCTGCTCGATGTCCTTCTCCGTGTACTGGCGCACGTTCTGTCCCACGGTCTTGGGCTTCAGATGCGGAAACTCCGTCTCCCAAAAACGCAGCGTGCTCTCTCGTATGTCGAACATAGCAGCCACCTCCTTAATAGAGTAGTACAACTTCACGTTCTTATTGGTATTCAATGCCATATTATTTGCAATTTATTTGCAAAAGTAACCAAAACAAAGTACCTTTGCAAACGTTTTAGAAAGAAATTAAAAAACAAAACGACAATATTATATAATATGATGACAGCTAACGAAATCCGCGACTCGTTCAAGAAGTTCTTCGAGTCGAAAGGACACACCATCGTGCCGAGTGCGCCGATGGTAATCAAGGATGACCCAACATTGATGTTTACAAACGCTGGTATGAACCAGTGGAAGGACATCATCCTCGGCACACGCGAGCCCGAACCGCGCCGCCGTGCCGACACACAGAAGTGCCTTCGCGTGAGCGGCAAGCACAACGACCTCGAGGAAGTAGGTCACGACACATATCACCATACCATGTTCGAGATGCTCGGCAACTGGTCGTTCGGCGACTACTTCAAGGAAGGCGCCATCGACTACGCTTGGGAGTACCTCGTAGACGTGTTGAAGCTCAACCCCGCCGATCTCTACGTGACAGTGTTCGAGGGTTCGGAGGAAGAAGGACTCACACGCGACGATGAGGCTGCATCATATTGGGCAAAGCACGTGCCCGCCGACCACATCATCAACGGCAACAAGCACGACAACTTCTGGGAGATGGGCGATACGGGTCCTTGCGGTCCGTGCTCGGAGATTCACCTCGACTCGCGTACACCGGAGGAGAAGGCTAAGGTGCCCGGACGCGAACTCGTGAACAAGGACGACCCACAGGTTATCGAGATCTGGAACATCGTGTTCATGCAGTACGAGCGCAAGGCTAACGGCTCGCTCGTTCCGCTGCCGATGCACGTTATCGATACCGGCATGGGCTTCGAGCGCCTTGTACGCGCCATGCAGGGCAAGCACTCCAACTACGACACCGATATCTTCCAGCCTATCATCAAGGAAGAGGAGGCAATCACCGGCATGAAGTACGGCGAGAAGGAGGAGACCGACGTGGCTATGCGCGTATGCGCCGACCACCTGCGTGCCGTAGCATTCTCTATCGCCGACGGTCAGCTGCCTTCTAACGCTAAGGCTGGCTACGTAATCCGCCGCATCCTGCGCCGTGCCGTACGCTACGCATACACATTCCTCGGACAGAAGGAGGGCTTCCTCTACAAGCTCATCCCCGTTCTGACACGCGAGATGGGCGAGGCGTTCCCCGAGCTGAAGGCTCAGCACGACCTCATCATCCACGTTATCAAGGAGGAGGAAGACTCGTTCCTGCGCACTCTGGAGAAGGGTATCAACATGCTCAACTCGGCTATGGACGAACTGAAGAAGCAGGGCAAGACAGAGCTCGACGGCGTGCAGGCATTCCGTCTGTTCGACACATACGGCTTCCCGCTCGACCTCACCGAGCTCATCTGCCGCGAGAACGGATTCACCGTTGCCGCAGACGAGTTCGACGCCGAGATGCAGAAGCAGAAGGACCGCGCACGCAACGCTGCCGCTGTTGAGAACTCCGACTGGGTTATCCTGCGCGAGGGCGAACAGCAGTTCGTAGGCTACGACTTCACCGAATACGAGTGCCACATCCTGCGCTACCGCAAGGTGACACAGAAGAAGAATACATACTTCGAGCTCGTGCTCGACAACACTCCGTTCTATGGCGAGATGGGCGGTCAGGTAGGCGATACCGGCGTGCTCGTTAGCGAGGACGAGACCGTTACAATCACCGACACAAAGCGCGAGAACGGACAGTCGGTACACATCGTGAAGGCTCTGCCGAAGAATCCGGAAGCCGATTTCATGGCTTGCGTAGATGTAGACGCTCGCGAGGGCTCGGCTGCCAACCACACCGCTACCCACTTGCTCGACTACGCTCTGAAGCAGGTGCTCGGCGACCACGTAGAGCAGAAGGGCTCATTCGTATCGCCCACAACGCTGCGCTTCGACTTCTCTCACTTCACCAAGGTGACTGACGAGGAGCTGCGCAAGGTAGAGCGTCTTGTCAACGACCTCATCCGTCAGGATCTGCCGCTCGACGAGCATCGCGACACTCCGTTCGAGGAGGCTAAGAAGCTCGGCGCTATCGCCCTCTTCGGCGAGAAGTACGGCGACAAGGTGCGCGTAGTGCGCTTCGGTCCGAGCTGCGAGTTCTGTGGCGGTATCCACGCACAGTCGACAGGTCGCATCGGTATGTTCAAGATCATCTCTGAGAGCAGCGTAGCTGCCGGCATCCGCCGCATCGAGGCAAAGACCGGCAAGGAGTGTGAGGAGCTGATGTACGACATCGAGGACATGCTGAAGGCTATCCGCGGTCTGTTCAACAATGCAAAGGACCTGCAGGGTGTTATCGGCAAGTACATCGAGGAGCACGACGCTATGAAGAAAAATATTGAGCAGTTCCAGGCTGCTGCCGTAGAGCGTACAAAGAACGACCTCATCGCTAAGGCACGCGAGGTGAACGGTGTGAAGGTCATCACAGCTGTCCTCCCGCTGGAACCGGCTGCTGCCAAGGATCTCATGTTCAAGCTGCGTCAGGCTGTTCCGGCTAACCTGCTCGCCGTTGTAGGCTCGGTAGCTCACGAGAAACCGATGCTCAACGTCTGCATGAGCGACGACCTCGTGAAGGACCATTCGCTCAACGCTGGTCAGATGGTTCGCGAGGCTGCCAAGCTCATCCAGGGCGGTGGCGGCGGTCAGCCTCACTTCGCTCAGGCTGGCGGCAAGAACGTCGACGGACTCTCTGCAGCTGTAGACAAGGTTGTAGAGCTTGCACAGCTCTAATCAATAGGAGGTGCGGGCATTCCTGCCCGCATCACGCACACCCACATAGGAGGCTACGGCATTCTTGCCGTAGCCTTTATTATATGCCCTTTTTCTATTCTTTTCTCTTCTTCGCATTAATCCGAATAGTTAACAAGTGTTTCACAACGTGAAATACTCTGCATATAATTCTCTATTCTGCAATTTTAGGAGTACCTTTGCAAAGATGTCCGGCACATTCGTAATATCATACTATATAATATGATGTGCATGAAAACGTTTTCATGGTTTTTCGGATTATCGCATACGTAGACATAACAGATGAAAAGAGTTCTCGACTTCATAATAGCTGCTGTGTGCCTCGTTGTCTTTGCGCCGTTATTTTTGATTTGCATCGTTGCCATTTGGCTCGAAGACGGTGCGCCAACGATATATCGGCAGGAGCGCATTGGGTTGCACGGCAAGCCATTCTACATATATAAGTTCCGCAGCATGACGCGCGACGCCGAGAAAGACGGACCGCAGTTGTTGCTCGAAGGAGCTTTGAACGACCCGCGCCTCACGCGTGTGGGTCGGTTCTTGCGTGCCCATCATCTCGATGAGCTGCCGCAGTTGTGGAATGTAGTTCGTGGCGATATGGCGTTCATCGGTTATCGTCCCGAACGCAAATTCTACATCGACCAGATTATGGAGCGCGACCCACGCTATGAGCAACTCTACGCTATCCGCCCAGGCGTCACCTCCTACGCAACGCTCTACAACGGCTACACCGACACCATTGAGAAGATGTTGCGCCGCCTCGAGCTCGACCTTTATTATCTTGAGCACCAGTCGCTTTGGTTCGACTTCACCGTGCTCGCAAAGACATTCATAAGTATCGTATTTGGAAAGAAGTTCTGATGGTATAACGCATAGGAGGTTATGGCATCCTGCCATAACCACGTTCTTGTTATAACCACGTTCTTGTTATAACCACGCTCTTGTTATAACCATGCTCTTGCTATAACCATGCTCTTGCTATAACCACGCATCTTGCTATAACAATAACCACGCATCCTCCTAAGTTACATAATAACAAAAAACGCGCGCAACTGAATGGTTGCGCGCGTTTTGCGTTATTTGTAAGTATTAATTAGCTCCAATCCTAAATCAAAATAGAATCAGAAAAGCTAATCATAACTCTCAACTCTCAATTCTGAACTCTCAACTATTTACTGCTTAGTCGCAGATAAGGTTCTCGCCAGTCATCTCCTCTGGCTTCTCCAGACCCATGATGTGGAGGATAGAAGGAGCCACGTCAGCGAGGCGTCCGTCCTTAACGGTAGCCGAGTTGTTGTTGGTTACGTAGATGAACGGAACCGGGTTGAGCGAGTGAGCTGTGTTAGGAGTCTCGTCCTCGTTGATAGCGTTGTCAGCGTTGCCGTGGTCAGCGATGATGATAACCTCGTAGTCGTTAGCCTTAGCAGTCTCTACTACGTCCTTAACGCAGTTGTCGATAGCGTGTACAGCCTTAGCGATAGCGTTGTAGATACCTGTGTGACCAACCATGTCGCCGTTAGCGAAGTTAACAACGATGAAGTCGTACTCCTGAGTGTTGATAGCGCCAACCAACTTGTCCTTCACCTCGTATGCGCTCATCTCCGGCTTCAGGTCGTATGTAGCAACCTTCGGCGACGGAACAAGGATGCGGTCCTCGCCCTCGTACGGAGTCTCGCGACCACCGTTGAAGAAGAATGTTACGTGAGCGTACTTCTCTGTCTCAGCTGTGTGGAGCTGACGCTTGCCCTGAGCAGAGAGATACTCGCCGAGAGTGTTTGCTACGTTCTCCTTCGGGAAGAGGATGTTAACGCCGGTGAACGATGCGTCGTACGGAGTCATGCAGAAGTACTGCAGTCCCTTGATAGTGTGCATACCAGCCTCCTCGTGCTCCTTCTGTGTGAGCACCTCGGTGAGCTCCTTGGCGCGGTCGTTGCGGTAGTTGATGAAGATGACAACGTCGCCTTCCTCGATCTTGCCGTTCACGGTAGAGTTGCAGATAGGAAGAACGAACTCGTCGGTTACGCCCTCGTCGTAGCTCTCCTGCATTGCCTTCACCATGTCGTCCGACTGCTTGCCCTTGCCCTCAACGAGCAGGTCGTAAGCCTCCTTAACGCGCTCCCAACGCTTGTCGCGGTCCATTGCATAGAAGCGGCCTACGATGCTTGCGATGTGCGCACCGTTCTTGTCGCAGCACTCCTGAACCTGCTCGATGAAGCCCTTGCCCGACTTCGGGTCGGTGTCGCGGCCGTCCATGAAGCAGTGTACGTATACGTCGTTCAAGCCGTACTCCTTACCAATCTCGATAAACTTGAAGAGGTGGTCGAGCGAAGAGTGTACACCGCCGGTAGAGGTGAGGCCCATGAGGTGGAGCTTCTTGCCGTTCTCCTTAGCGTAGCTGTAAGCCTTAACGATCTCCTTGTTCTGGAGGATAGAGCCGTCCTTGCAAGCGCGGTTAATCTTAACGAGGTCCTGGTAAACGATACGGCCAGCGCCGATATTCAAGTGGCCAACCTCAGAGTTACCCATCTGACCCTCCGGCAGACCTACGTCTTCGCCGCATGCGAGGAGCTGTGAGTGTGCGCTCACTGCTGTAAGGTAGTCGAGATACGGAGTCGGTGTGTTGTAGATAACGTCACCTTTGCCATGTTTGCCGATGCCCCATCCGTCGAGGATCATCAATAAAGCTTTCTTTGCCATAATTCTTTGTATGTTATTATGTTAAAATAATGTTTCCTATTTACGTGCAAAGTTACAACAAATAATCCATAAATTATCCACTCTTGATGAGGTATTCTTATGTTTTTTCGTTACTTTTGCATTGGTTTAAACTTTATTACTGACTAACGGTATAATACTCGAATATGATAAATAAACTATTGTTGTCGGCTGCTATCGTTCTTAGCGGTGCGACTACTGTTGAAGCCGCTCAGAAGAAGTCGGCTAAAGTGGAGAAGCAGTTGGCTGCGCAGTGTGATGCCGGCTTGCGTTCCATCACCGAGGATGCGGCTCGTGCGCATGTGTATTTCCTCGCCGACGACCTCTTGGAGGGCCGTCGTGCAGGCGAGCGTGGCTCGCGCATCGCCAAGCAGTACATCATCTCGCAAATGCGTCAGGCTGGTTTGAAGCCTTTCTTCGAGTCGTATGAGCAGCCTTTTGAGGCTTGCGCCGTGCAGAAGCTGAAGCGTGGCGTGCGCTACTTCGTTGAGGCTGACTCGATAGCCGAGATAAAGAAGCAGGTGCATCGCACGATGCACCTTAGCAATGTGCTCGCGGTGCTGCCGGGAAAGAAGACCGACGAGATGGTTGTTGTGGGTGCGCACCTCGACCATGAGGGCGTGTACAGCGACCTCGAAGGCGACAAGATATACAACGGAGCCGACGACAATGCGTCGGGCGTGGCTGCAGTGCTGCAGATAATGAAGGCTTTCGTGGCGAGTGGCGCAACGCCGGAGCGCACTATCGTGTTCGCATTCTGGGATGGCGAGGAGTTCGGACTGCTCGGTTCGCGCTACTTCACCGACAACTATAAGGACATGCAGAACGTGAAGGGCTACCTCAACTTCGATATGGTGGGCAGCGGTACGGACAGTCGCTACCTCATGTATTTCTTCACGGCTGCGCATCCGAAGTTTGGCGAGTGGCTTAAGGCGGACATGGCGAAGCACAACTTCTGCTTCGACCCAGATTATCGTGCTTGGGAAAACCCCGTTGGTGGCAGCGACCAGCAGTCGTTCCACTTGAAGGGTGTGCCTATCGTGTGGTATCACACCGGCGGTCAGCCCAACTACAACTTCCCGTCGGATGAGGCTGACACGGTGAACTATCCGAAACTGACGGACATCACCCGTGCGTCGTACCTCACCACGTGGCACTTGGCGAACGAAGCGGAATATTAATAAGAAATGGGATTGGATGCAGCTGTATCCAATCCCATTTCTTATTAGTTGAAAGTTGAGAATTACGCCATAGTTAATATAGCAGCATGAGTCCTGCGAACGCAGCCCAGCTTATCATCTTCATCGGGTTTATCTTCACGAACTTCGTGCCTACGAATGTTGCCACGAAGATGGCGATGCTCACCCAGAAGTTCCACGGGTTGATAGCTGGCGACGAGAAGTTCTCGGGGGTCATAAGCAGTAGGGCAGCAGCAGCGATGAGTCCTACCACGGCAGGGCGCAGACCCGACATGATGTTCTGCACCGTCGGCGTGTTCATGTACTTCATAAATACACGGCAGATGAGAATCATCAGTATGAACGACGGCAGCACGAGGGCGCACGTTGCTGTCGCGCTACCCAAGATGGATGCCCATTCGCCCATGCCGGCTTTGTGTATGGCGGTGTATCCGCAGTATGTAGCTGCGTTGATACTTATCGGACCTGGTGTCATCTGACTGATAGCCACGATGTTCGTGAACTCAGGTGCTGTGAGCCACGCATGGTTGTACACCGTCTGATTCTGTATGAGCGACAACATGCCGTAGCCGCCACCGAATCCGAAGAGTCCGATTTGGAAGAACGTAAGAAATAGCTGGAGGTATATCATTGTTGAATTTTGAATTTTGAGTTTTGAATTGTGCGCTGCGCGCATTTTGAGTTATTGAGTTTTGAGTTATGAAATTCCAAATTGAATAATTCCTCATCGGCGCAGCCGACAATTCAAAATTCAAAATTCAAAACTCAACATTCACTATTCTGTTGGTTTGATTAGGATGCCGTACAGGTAGCCGCACATACCTGCCACTACGAGCACATAGATAGGGTTTACGCCCAGGAGCCATATCAGCAGTGCGCTGCCTACGGGTATCCAGCAGTTGGTGAGTGCGATGCGTGCTGACTTTGCCAGTGTGAACACGGGGGCGGCAATTAGAGCCACCACCGCCGGGCGTATGCCGTTGAATGCCGATGCCACCACAGCGTTGTCCTGGAACTGGTGGAAGAACATTGCGATGAGCAGGATGATGAGGAACGAGGGGAGTGTGACACCGAGCGTAGCGCAGATGGCACCAGCGAGCTTGCGCATACGATAGCCGATGAACACACTCATGTTCACTGCCAATGCGCCTGGGCACGATTGCGCCACGGCGATAAGGTCAAGAAACTCCTCGCGCGTCATCCATTTGTGCTTGTTCACCACTTCTGCCTCTATCTGTGGTATCATTGCGTAGCCACCGCCGAGCGTGAAGATGCCTATCTTGAAGAACACGCGGAACGCTGCTAAGTAAAAGTTCTGCATACTGTTTTGCTATGAAATCGCCTTTATTGTTAGTTCTGTGAAGTGTATTTCGGGCGTTATGCCCGAAGCGTACACTTCTGTCGTCTGCAAAGGTACATTATTTAAAGCAAACTCCCACAGAATTTCGCTAATTCTGTGGGAGTTTTTTATGTTTCGCGGTTGCGAAACGTTGTTAAGTTTGAGAGTTGTCGTTACTGTTTCTCAATCCACTGGCGTGCGTTTACGAATGCCTCAATCCACGGAGTCACGTCGTCCTGACAACGGTCAGCCGGGTACCAGGCGTTCTGCCATGGGAAGATGGCACGCTCCAAGTGCGGCATCATTGCCAAGTGGCGTCCGTCAGCCGAGCAGATACCAGCCACGTTGTAGTCGGAACCGTTCGGGTTGCCCGGATACTCAGCGTAGTTGTAGCGAGCCACCACGTTGTACTTGTCCTCTGGCTCTGGCAGCGAGAACTTGCCCTCGCCGTGAGCCACCCAGATGCCGAGCTTGTCGCCGCTGAGCGATGAGAACATCACGCTATTGTTCTGCGGAATTTCAACACCGAGGAAGTTGCTCTCGAACTTGTGCGAGTCGTTGTGCAGCATACGTGTGCGCTTCTCGTGGTCGGGGTTGATGAGGTTCAGCTCTACCATGAGCTGGCAGCCGTTGCAGATACCGAGCGAGAGAGTGTCCTTGCGAGCATAGAACTTGTCGAGCGCCTCCTTAGCCTTCGGGTTGTAGAGGAATGCACCTGCCCATCCCTTAGCCGAACCGAGAACGTCCGAGTTGGAGAATCCACCGCAGAAGACGATCATGTTCACGTCCTCAAGTGTCTCGCGACCGGTGATAAGGTCGGTCATCATCACGTCCTTCACGTCGAAGCCAGCGAGGTAGAGCGAGTAAGCCATCTCGCGCTCGCCGTTCGTACCCTTCTCGCGGATGATTGCAGCCTTGATGCCCGACGCTGTGCGGCGGTCAGCCGAGATGCCGTAGCTCTCGAGCGAGCCCTTGAACGACGGGTGGAACTGCATCTCAACCGGCTGCTTCTTGTAGTTGTCGCGGCGCTTTGCTGCGCATCCGTTGAAACTCTGGTCGCGGTCGAGCAGATACGATGTCTTGTACCATGTGTCGCGCAGTGCGTCGATGTCGAATGTATGTGTGTACTCGTCCTTCTTGATGACGATGGTGCGTTCTGTCGGAGTGGGGTAACCGATCTTTGCGTAGCCGATGCCGTTCTCCTCCATGTACTCCTTGAACTCCTCCTTGTACTTGTCCGAAACCTGAACAACAACGCCCGGGTTCTCGGCAAGCAGCATCTTGATGATATCGTTGCCGGCAAGGTTGTGGAGGTTGACGTGCATACCGCCTTCAGTGTTGGCGAAGCACATCTCGAGCAATGTGGTGATCAGACCGCCTGCAGAGATGTCGTGACCTGCCATAATCCAACCCTTCTCGATCATCTCCTGAACTGCGTTGAAGCAGTCGGCGAAGTATTCCGGGTTCTTCACGGTCGGTACGTCGTCGCCCACGAAGCCGAGGCTCTGTGCGAATGCGCTACCGCCGAGTCGCTGCTCGTCGAACGAGAAGTCGATATGGTAGAGTGATGAGTTCTTGTCGTTCACAAGTACCGGCGAAACAACCTTGCGGATGTCCGATACCTCGCCGCCTGCGCTCACGATTACTGTACCCGGAGCGATGATCTTCTCGCCGTTCGGGTACTGCTGGGTGAGCGACAGAGAGTCCTTGCCGGTAGGTACGTTCACCTTCAGAGCCAGGCAGAACTCGCTGAGAGCCTTCACTGCGCTGTACAGACGAGCGTCCTCGCCCTTCTGTGAGCGGCACGGCCACATCCAGTTGGCAGAGAGCGAAAGGCTGTTCAATCCGTCAGCGAGCGGTGCCCAGACGATGTTGGTCAGCGCCTCTGCTACAGAGAGTACAGAACCTGCCTCGGGTGATGCCAAACCAGCCTGCGGAGCGTGTCCGAGAGCTGTAGCGATACCCTTCTTGCCGCGGTAGTCGAGTGCTACAACGCCACAGTCTGAGAGCGGCAGCTGAATCTCGCCCTGGCACTGCTGGCGTGCAATCTTACCGGTTACGGAGCGGTCCACCTTGTTTGTCAACCAGTCCTTGCAAGCCACAGCCTCAAGCTGCAGCACGCGGCTTACGTATTTGTCGAGAACGTCGTCCTTGCCGTTCTCCGAAGTCTCTTCGTGTGTATATTCCGCGTCGCGGTAGTGGCGCTCTACGGTCTCGTCGCGCATGATGGTCTTCGGCGAGTGACCGAACATCTGAGCCACGTCGAGGTCGAAAGGCTTCACGCCGTCGCCCTGCTTGAATGAGAAGTGAGCGTCGCCGGTTGTCTCGCCCACTACATACAGCGGAGCACGCTCGCGCTCTGCGATGCGACGTACGTGGTCGATGTGCTTCTCGTCGATGAGCAAGCCCATGCGCTCCTGGCTCTCGTTGGCGATTATTTCCTTTGCAGACAGTGTCTTGTCGCCGATAGGCAGCTTGCTCATGTCGATCTCGCCACCGCACTCCTCTACAAGCTCCGAGAGACAGTTGAGGTGACCAGCCGAACCGTGGTCGTGGATAGAAACCACTGGGTTCACATCCTCCTCGCACAGGGCGCGAACGAGGTTGTATGCACGCTTCTGCATTTCGGGGTTGGCACGCTGCACAGCGTTCAGCTCGATGCCGTTGCTGTAGCGACCTGTGTCAACAGAAGATACCGAACCGCCACCCAAGCCGATGCGATAGTTGTCGCCGCCTACAACGACAACCTTGTTGCCCTTCTGCGGTTCCTTCTTCAGGCAGTCGCGCTTTGTGCCGTAGCCTACGCCGCCGGCGAGCATGATTACCTTGTCGTAAGCGTACTTCTCTGCGCCTTCCTGATGCTCGAAGGTGAGCACCGAACCGGTGATGAGCGGCTGACCGAACTTGTTGCCGAAGTCTGACGCACCGTTAGAAGCCTTAATGAGAATCTGCTCCGGTGTCTGATACAGCCACTTGCGTACGGGCATGATGTCCTCCCAGTCGCGTGTGAGGTTGTCGTCGTCCTTAAGACGCGGATAGGCTGTCATGTACACGGCTGTTCCGGCGATAGGCCATGAGCCTACACCGCCACCCATACGGTCGCGAATCTCGCCGCCCGTACCAGTAGCTGCACCGTTGAACGGCTCTACGGTAGTCGGGAAGTTGTGTGTCTCAGCCTTCAGCGAGATAACGCTCTCGATGTCCTTCACCTGGAAGTAGTCGGATGTCGATTGGTCGTGCGGTGCGAACTGCTCCACAACCGGACCCTGCGCGAAAGCCACATTGTCTTTGTATGCAGAGAGAATCTTGTTGGGGTTCTCCTTTGTTGTCTGCTTGATCATAGCGAACAGCGACGACTCCATCTCCTTGCCGTCGATGATGAACGTACCGCCGAAGATCTTGTGGCGGCAGTGCTCCGAGTTGATCTGTGCGAAACCGAAGATTTCAGAGTCTGTCAACGGGCGGCCCAGCTCCTTCTCTATCTTGTGCAGATACTCAATCTCCTCGGCTGAGAGCGCCAGACCCTCCTGCTCGTTGTATTCTTCTATGTTCTCCACGCGCTTGATTGGTTCCGGCTCGTGGTTCACTGTGAAGATGTCTTGGTCGAGACCCTCGTACATGCGCTGCAACATCGGGTCGTGCTCTGCATCTTTAGAGCTTACGGGGAAGTACTCCTCAATACGCGAAATGCCGTGGAGGCTCATGTTCTGAGTTATCTCTACGGCATTCGTACTCCATGGAGTAATCATTTCGCGGCGTGGACCCACAAAGAAGCCCTCGACAGTCTCACCCTCGATGAGAGTGGCACCGCCGTAAAGCCAACACAGTTCATTGATCTCGTCTTGTGAGAGCTTGTGATCTGCTGCTGTAGCAATCACGCTCTTGCTTGGAGTCATGAAAAATAGAATCATACTGCTTGTATATTGTTTTGGATGAAAAACATTTTGTTGTCTGCAAAGTTACGACTTTTTAGCAAAATGAGCGCATGTTTGCATGGTTATTTTGATTATTTGATAGATAGTTTGTGAATATTCTCGAGTGTGTAGGTAAAGGGCAGAGCATCCGCATCGGTCGACGCGGATGTCTGCATCGGTCGACGCGGATGTCTGCGACGGTCGACGCGGATGTCTGCAACGGTCGACGCAGATGTCTGCAACGGTCGATGCGGATGGTTTAAGCTCTGAGTGTGAACTCGAATCTAAGTCCTCCCTCCTCGTTGTTGTGTGCGCTGATAGTTCCGCCGTGCAACAGTACGGCATTTTTCACGATGGCGAGCCCGAGTCCGGTGCCGCCCATCTTGCGCGAGCGTCCTTTGTCCACGCGGTAGAAGCGTTCGAAGATGCGTGGCAGGTGCTCCGATGGCACGCCCACGCCGTTGTCGGAGAAGGTGAAGTGCCACTTGCGGTGGTCATCGAACAGCTCGTCGGAGCTTAGCTCTGCATCTATGGTTATCGTTGTGCCCACACCGGCGTAGGCGATGGCGTTGTCGGTGAGGTTGCGGAACACGCTGTAGAGCAGACTCGTGCTGCCGCGCACCACGATGTTCGGCTGCAAGCGGTTGCAGAACTTCATCTCCTTCTGCTGCAGTTGCAGTGCCGTCTCCTTCTGTATGTTCGACACTATCTCCGAGATGTTCACGTTCTCATCGCTCATCATCTCCGGTGCGTCGTCCATGCGGTTGAGCGTAGAGATGTCCTGCAGCAGCGAGGTGAGGCGTTGGCTCTGTGCGTAGCTGCGCTGCAGAAACTGCTCGCGTGTGGCATCGTTGATGTTCGGGTTCTCGAGGATGGTCTCCAGATAGCCCTGTATGCTTGCCACGGGCGTCTTCAGCTCGTGTGCGATGTTCTGCGTGAGCTGTCGTTTCAGCACGTCCTGCTCGCGGCGTGTAGTCTGCAATCGCTTGTACATCTTGATGATGCGCTCGGCTATCTCGCCCAACTCGTCGTTGGGGAACACGGCGAGGTCTTCCGTTTCGAGCGACTCGTTGTGGTCGGCTCTTGAGGCGAACGTGCGCAGCTTCGTGATGTTGTCGCTCAGTCGGCTGATGAAGCGGTAGAGTATAATGGTGAGCAGCAGTATGGCTCCTATGGCGAACCAGATGTAGTGCTGGTCGGCTTGCAGCGAGCGTGCGAGGTCGCTCGTGTAGGGCAGGGCGGAGCGTATGATGAGCTGCTGCTTGGGAAAGTAGGTGGCAGAGTAGAAGAAGTCGCCGTGTACGGTCTCGCTATTGCGGTCGACGGTAGAACCGGCTCCGTGTTTCAGTGCCGATGCTATCTCTGGGCGTGTAGAGTGGTTGTTGATGTGCGAGTAGTCCTTCAACTTGCTGTCGTAGAGCACATCGCCGTTGTCGCGTATCAATGTCACGCGTATATTCTGTATGTAGTGTGTTTCTACATAGCGGTCGAGCGCCTCCTCCGAGAAGTCGGGGAAGAGGCGCAGATATTCCTCCATGCGCGAGTTGTAGTCTTGCAGCTTCAGGTTGAGCGTGTCAATCTTGAACTGTTTCTCGCGCTCCTGCTGGAACACGATGAACGCCACGGCGAACACAAGGAACACCGAGAGGATGCTGAGGTATAGTTTTTTGCCGACAGATATTTTCATAATTAGTAATTTAGGAGGGTATGGCATCCTGCCATACCCACGCAGGTTGTTTGTAGTAGGTAGGAGGGTATGGCATCCTATGCGTCGAAGTAATATCCAAATCCGAGGCGCGTCACGATGCACTTCGCGAAGCGACCAATCTTCTTGCGCAGGCGTGTGATGTTCACGTCCACGGTGCGGTCGAGCACCAGCACGTCCTTCGGCCATACGCGGTCGATGAGTTCCTGGCGCGAGAACACGCGTCCGCGCTCGTCGAGCAGCAAGTGGAGCAGTTCGAACTCAGTCTTCGTGAACGCTATCTCCTCGCCGTCGATGGCTACGGTCTTCTTGTCGAGGTTCATCACGATGCCTTGGTATGTTATGAGGTGCGCCTCTTCCTCCTCGTTCTCAGTGGCTGTGCGGCGCAGCACGGCACGCACGCGCACCATCACCTCTCGCAGCGAGAATGGCTTCGATATATAGTCGTCGGCACCGAGGTTAAATCCCGTCACGGTGTCGTTCTCTGTGTCGCGGGCGGTGAGGAAGATGATAGGCACGCGGGCTGTCTGTGGGTCGTCCTTCAGCAGTCGGGCGAGGGCGAACCCCGACATGCCGCCCATCATCACGTCGAGCAGCAGCAGGTCGAACGATGCTATGTCGAGCGTCTGTGCCTCTTCGGCTGATGTGGCGGTCTGCACCTCGTAGCCTTCTGTTTCGAGATTGAACTTGAGGATTTCGAGCAAGTCTTGCTCGTCGTCAACAACGAGGATTTTCTGGTTTTGTTTCATAACTGCTATATCTTTGTTCTGCTTGCAAAGTTATATATAATTGTATTCACACGTACTACCAAACTGTTACAATTTCGTTACGCCAACAAAAAAGGCACACCGCTTGGTGTGCCTTTCATATCTTAAAACGCCTGCTTATCGCCAACGATGACGTTAGCCACGGTCTTATACATTATATATATGTCGAGCCATATGCTCCAATGCTCCAAGTACCAGATGTCGCCAGCCACACGTCCCTCCATCTGCGAGAGGTATTTTGTCTCGCCGCGGAAGCCGTTCACTTGGCTCCAACCGGTGATGCCTGGCTTGATGTAGTGGCGCACCATGTAGTTGTCGATGAACTTCGAGTAGTCGTCGGTGTGCTTCACCATGTGCGGGCGTGGACCCACGATACTCATCTGTCCTAACAGTACGTTGATGAACTGTGGCAGCTCGTCGATGTTTGTCTTGCGCATTATGTTGCCCCACTTCGTCTTTCGCGGGTCGTTCTTTGTGGCCTGCAGCGTGTCGGAGTCTTTGTTCACCTTCATGCTGCGGAACTTCAGGCAGTAGAACTCCTTGCCGTTAAGTCCGGTGCGCTTCTGTCGGAAGAACAACGGTCCGGGCATTGTTATCTTCGTAACGATAGCCACAACGGCGAGTATGATGGGGAAGAGCGTGCAGAGGAATGTCAGCGACACCACGAAGTCGAACGTGCGCTTTATCAAGCGGTTCTCGATGAGGCTCAGCGGCTCGTTGTAGAGACTCAAGTATGGTACGTCGCCCAGCACTTTGAGGTGCATACGATGGTTTAGATAGTTGCTGACGTTGGGCATCGAATAGAAGTGGATGAAGTGATGCTCGCAGTCGCGTATCACTTCAAGGATTTCCTCGCTGAAGCGTGAGGGCAGACAGCAGTACAATTCGTGTACGTTGCTGTGCTCCTTCAGCACCTCTGGCATATCCTGCGGTGTGCCGAGATATGTGCATAGCTCGGAGAATTTCTCGTTGGGTTGGTGGTCGAAGTAGCCCAGCACGTTGAAACCTAAGTCGTTTGGTGTGGTCATCTGGCGATACATGGTACGCGCGTTGCTGTTGCTTCCTACGAACACCACGTTGTGTGCGTGCTTCGGCATACGTCGCCATGCTGCAACAACATGACGTGTTATGATGCGGAAGATAGAAACACCGACGAATGCAGTCAGCCAAAACTCTATCATTCTGAATAACGACATGTGTTGGAAGTCGCCGATGGCGAACATGAGAATGCAACCGATAGCACCTACGAAGAAGTTCTGCATCACACGCATGATAATCTGGTGGTTGCTCACCTTGCGATGATGCAGCACGACACCATTCTCCATTGTGCAAGCTAAATATACGATAGAGCCTACCACCATCGTTTGGCGCATTGCGTCGATGTTGGTGTCATATTTTAAAACGCAACAAAACAGCCAGTACAATAGATTGATGATGATGATATCACCAAGCAATACTGACATCTTCAATAGTTTGTTCTCGTGTGGGCTATGTATTGTGTTACTCATTATTCTTCATTTTGGGGTTATATGAATACTAATTTATAATTACTCTCTAACTCTCTAAGTATTATCCTTGTTGTAAGTATGCGTTTGATGTATCTTTGTTTTTTGTGTGTATGCATAACGCAAACGTTGCAAAGTTAGTCTAAATAGTTTAGATTATTGATACAAATGGACACAAAAGTGTTAATTAGTGTAAAAAAAAAACGCTAAAAGACCAAAATTTCTTTCGGAAGCAACGCCTCGGGCGTGCTTCCGGAGGAAATATGGCGGATTGTATCCGCTGCGTAATTGCGCAAGATATATGGAGCTTGGCGTGCGAAACTCAATAATTTTAAGTAACTTTGCACTTCGTATTTAATTTTAAAAACAGAAACAAATGATAGTCTGCATAGCCGAGAAACCAAGCGTAGCCAAGGATATAGCCCGCATATTGGGTGCCACAACCTCCCACAACGGATACATGGAGGGCAATGGCTTCCAAGTGACGTGGACCTTCGGCCACCTCTGCACGCTGAAAGAGCCCAACGACTACACCGAGCATTGGAAACACTGGAGTCTCTCGGCGTTGCCGATGATACCGCCGCGCTTCGGCATAAAGCTCATCGACGACGACGGCATCAAGCGCCAGTTCAGCGTTATCGAACGTCTCATGCAGGCTGCCGACTGCATCGTCAACTGTGGAGACGCCGGCCAGGAGGGTGAGCTGATACAGCGTTGGGTGATGCAGAAGGCACAGGCGAAGTGTCCGGTGAAGCGTCTTTGGATATCGTCGATGACCGACGAGGCTATCCGCGAGGGCTTCAACTCGCTGAAGGACCAGAGTGAGTACCAGCCGCTGTACGTAGCCGGACTGAGCCGTGCCATCGGCGACTGGCTCCTGGGCATGAACGCTACGCGCCTCTACACGCTCAAGTACGGACAGAACCGACAGGTGCTCAGCATCGGTCGCGTGCAGACACCTACGCTCGCGCTCATCGTCAACCGCCAGAAGGAGATCGACTCGTTTGAACCAGAGCCTTATTGGGTGCTCTCCACTATCTATCGCGACACACTCTTCACTGCTACCAAGGGCAAGTTCACGACGAAGGAGGAGGGCGAGCAGGCGTTCGCCACCATCGCCGACAAGCCGTTCGAGGTGACGGGCGTGTCGAAGAAGAACGGTAACGAGGCTCCTCCACGCCTCTTCGATCTCACCTCGCTGCAGGTGGAGTGCAACCGCAAGTTCTCATACAGTGCCGAGACAACGCTCAACCTCATACAGTCGCTCTACGAGCGCAAGCTCACCACCTATCCGCGTGTCGATACGCAGTTCCTGAGCGACGACATCTACCCGAAGTGTGCCGGTATACTCACCGGTATGCGCGGCTATGAGCAGTACATACAGCCGCTTGCCGGCAAGAAGTTGCCCAAGTCGAAGCGTGTCTTCGACACATCTAAGGTGACCGACCACCACGCCATCATCCCGACCGGCGTTCCTGCGTCTGCACTCAGCGACATGGAGCGCAACGTCTACGACCTCATTGCGCGTCGCTTCATCGCCGTGTTCTACCCCGACTGCAAGTTCGCTACCACCACCGTGCTCGGCAAGGTGGAGGACGTAGAGTTTAAGGTGAGCGGCAAGGAGATATTAGAACCTGGCTGGCGCACCATCTACACTCAACAACAAACCTCAACCCCTCAACCCAACAACCCACAACCCCTCAACTCACAATCGTCGTCCGAAGACGACGACAAGCAGGACGAGGAGCGCACTCTGCCCACATTCGTAAAGGGCGAGAGTGGACCGCACACGCCTACGCTCACCGAGAAGTGGACCACACCGCCGAAGTACTACACCGAGGCTACGCTGCTGCGTGCCATGGAGACCGCCGGCAAGTTCGTTGACGATGAGACGCTGCGTGCTGCGCTGAAGGAGAACGGCATCGGACGACCGTCTTCGCGTGCCGGCATCATCGAGACTCTCTTCAAGCGCCACTACATTCGTCGCGAGCGCAAGAACCTCATTGCCACGGCTACCGGTATCGAACTGATTGATATCATCCACGAGGAACTGCTCAAGAGTTGCGAGCTGACCGGCATCTGGGAGAAGAAACTGCGCGATATAGAGCACAAGAAGTATGAGGCTGCCGACTTCATCAACGAGCTGAAGCAACAGGTGACGGAGATTGTGTACGACGTGCTGCGCGACAACAGCAACCGCCGTGTCACCATCACCACCGACGAGGACTTGAAGAAGGCAAAAAAGAAAAAGACTGCTGCGCCGAAGAAAGCCGCAGCAAAGTCTGCTGCAACGTCATCGACTGCATCAACAAAAAATGCTGCCGCCTCACCGCAGCCCGCAACAAGCGAGCCGTCGGCAGACGACAGCATAATCGGCACCACTTGCCCCGTTTGCGGCAAGGGTACAATCATAAAAGGTAAGACGGCTTACGGCTGCAGCAACTGGAAGAACGGCTGCACCTACCGCGTCGCGTTCAAATAGTTTAGAACTTCACCACGCGCGAACCGTCTGCAATCTCTTCGATAGTCACCTTCGTTGCGTCCTCAGGCAACAAGTCCTCTATCAGCTCCGGCCACTCGAGGAAGCACAGCGAACCGCTGTAGAAGTAGTCCTCGTAGCCCATGTCGTACACCTCTTCGAGTTTCTTTATGCGGTAGAAGTCGAAGTGGTATATTGCGTCGCCGGTTGTGGCGGAAGTGTATTCGTTCACGATGGCGAAAGTGGGCGATGTGATTACGTCGTCTACGCCCAAGCACTCGCAGACAGCCTTCACGAAAGTAGTCTTGCCTGCGCCCATCTTGCCGTAGAATGCGAACACTTTGCCGTCGCCCATATTCTCGACAAATGTTTTGGCAGCCTCGTTGATGTCTGCCAGAGAGTTGATTTTTATTTCCATAGCTTTTTCGTTTTTCTATTATAACAGTAAGCTGCTCGCAGCTTTTTTTTATTTTCTTCCCTTTAGTGTTATCAGCGGTATGAGCATCTCTTCGAGCGATATGCCGCCATGCTGGAACGTGTCCTTGTAGTACGACACGTAGTAGTTGTAGTTGTTGGGGTAGGCGAAGAATGTGCTGCCGGTGGCGAACATGTACGACGTACTGATGTTTGGTGCGGGCAGCTGCGCCTCCTGTGGGTTCTTGATGACGAACACTTCCTTCGATTGGCAGTTGAGGTTCTTGCCCAGCTTGTAGCGCAGGTTGGTGTTCGTGTTGCGGTCGCCGATTATCTTCACCGGCTTCGACGCACGGATACTGCCGTGGTCGGTGGTGATGATGATGCGGCAGTCGATCTGCGAGAGTGCGCTGAGCAAGTCAGCCATCACCGAATGGCGGAACCACGAGAGCGTTATCGAGCGGTAAGCCGACTCGTTGTTGGCAAGTTCGCGCACCATCTTCGACTCTGTTCTTGCGTGCGAGAGCATATCGATGAAGTTGACCACGATGACGTTGAGGTCGTTCTTTGTCAGCTCGTTGAGGCGTGCAAGCAGTTTGTCGGCACCCGTCGAGTCGTTCACTTTGTGATACGAGAACGAGTCGTGGCGGCGGTAGCGTTCTATCTGCGTGCGAATGAGCGGTTCCTCGTTGAGGTTCTTGCCCTCGTCTTCGTCCTCGTCCACCCACAGCTCGGGGAACATCTTCTCAATCTGCTCGGGCATCAAGCCCGAGAAAATAGCGTTGCGTGCGTACTGCGTAGCCGTCGGCAGGATGCTGGTGTACATGTCCTCCTCTATGTCGAACATGTTTCCAATCTCCTTCGACAGCACGCGCCACTGGTCGTAGCGGAAGTTGTCGATGACGATGAGGAACACCTTCTCGCCCCCGTTTATCGCAGGGAATACCTTGCGCTTGAAGATGTCCGGGCTCATCAGTGGGCGGTCGGTTACGCCCGGTGCCACCCACGACAAGTAGTGCTTCTTTATGAACTTGGCGAAGCCGTTGTTTGCTTCCTCTTTCTGCATCTGCAGCATCTCGGTCATGTTGCTGTCCGTAGAGCTAAGCTCCAGTTCCCAGTGTACCAGTCGGCGGTACGCATCCTTCCAGTCGTCTATCGTGTTGCAGTTCATTATCTGCATCGATATGTCCTGGAAGTTCTGCTGATAGCCCGTCTGCGTCACCTCCGACACAATCTGCTTGCGGTGTATGTTCTTCTTCAGCGTGAGCAGGATCTGGTTGGGGTTCACAGGCTTTATCAGATAGTCGGCTATCTTCGAGCCGATAGCCTGATCCATGATGTTCTCCTCCTCACTCTTTGTCACCATCACTACGGGCGTAGCAGGCGACAGCTCCTTTATCTGTTGCAGCGTTTCGAGTCCGCTGATGCCGGGCATCATCTCGTCGAGCAGCACCAGATCGAACTTGTGCTGCTTGCACTCTTCGATGGCATCTGTTCCGTTGCTCACGGTCACCACCTCGTATCCTTTGCTCTGAAGAAAGATGATGTGGGCGCGCAAGAGTTCAATCTCGTCGTCTACCCACAGTAAATATCCGTTGCTCATAATGCTCTTTCTTTTTTTGTTAAAAACCGTCGAGGTCGTAATACTCATCGTCGTCGTAGCTCTCCGTCTGCTTGTTGTTCTGCTTCTTGCTCGGCGTGCCTTGCTTGGGCTGAGAATCTTCGCCGAAGTAGAAGTCGTCCTCCAACTGCTTGGGTTCTTCCTTTACTATCGGCTTGGGCTCTTTCTTAACCTCCGGCTTCGGTTCCTCTACAACAGTTGTTGCAGACTCTTCCTTGACCTCCGGCTTCGGTTCCTCAACAACAGTCGTTGCAGACTCTTCCTTAACCTCCGGCTTCGGTTCCTCTACAACAGTCGTTGCAGACTCCTCCTTAACCTCCGGCTTCGGTTCCTCCTTAACCACAGTTTCGGTAGCAGGCTCCTGAGGTTGTTCCTCCTCGATGTTCACCACGCCACCCTCAGTCGACGGCTCTTCCGTAGGTTGAGGCTCTTCCTCGAAGAATGTGTTCGTAGTGTTCTGATTGTTCGCAGGCTTCTCCTCGAAGTCGTCGCGCTGCTTTGTCGTCTTCTGTTCGTCTGGCTCAACGACTGGTTCCTCCGGAATGTCGAGCAGATCCTCCGTTGCTATCTTAAGCGGAGCGAAGTTCTTCTCGTAGAACTCGGCGTAGTCGGCGTAGCTGAACTGTTTGCCGAGCAGCGGCAGGTTCACGTCGCTGATTACTATCTGTCTACTCTTGCCCACGAGCTTCATCAGTTGCTTCTGCTTCTGCAGCTGGCGTGCGTACTGCAGTGCCTCGTCGTAGTTGCGGAAACCCTTCACGAGCATACGGTTCAGTCCGTCCGCCTGCTCCACCTCTATGTCGAAGTTGCGCACCATGAACGATGTGAAGTTGTAGCGAGCCAGCTCGAAGAGCATACGGTTGGCGTCTATCGAGTCGGGCTTGTACGCAATCATGTATATGAACGCAGCGTTGCGGTCGTTAGAGAACTCGCGCACAGCCGTCGAGTCGCTTTCGTTGAGCACCTGCGAGCGTCGCTCCCAGATATTCTCGAGGTCGAACTTGCCGCCTTGCAGCTGTCGTCCCTCGTTCACGCCCTTCACTATCATGCCTGCCATTACGGCTATAGGGCTTTGCGGATACTTCTTCACCACCGTGTTCAGGTCGTCGATGCAGCCCTCGTAGTCGCCGTCGTTCAGCTTGCCCAGACCACCGATGAAGAGGAACTTGTCGCGGTTGGCACCCAACGGGAACCGCTGTTCGGACACGCTGACATTGCCGCGCACCTCGTTGTAGCGCGCCGCCTTGAACGCATCGTATGTAGCGGCGTACAGCGAGTCTTCGAGGTGCACGCCGAGGCGCGCGTTCTCCACGAAGTTGGGGTCGGTGAGCAGTGTTGTCCACTCGCTCTCGGGGTACTCCTGCTTGAGTCGTGCCACGTACGAATCGGCGGTCTGTCGGTCGCCCTTGCGCATATATAGCAGGTAGAGGTGATAGTAAGCCTCCGCCTTCTTCTCAAAGTTGGGATAGTCGCCGCCGATGAGTCGCATCAGCTGCTTCTCGCTTCGCGGTAGGTTGTCGAGCTTGTCCTTGAAGATGACGCCCGAGTTGTAGAGTCCTTCGGCGATGATGTTGTTGCTCGCAGCCACCTGCTCCTCCGTGAACGGTATCTGCGCCATGTAGTACTCGCGTTTGTGTGGGTCGTTCTGTGCGCTGTCGGCGATTAGCGCGAGCGAGTCGGCTATTGCTTCCGCCTGCGCTATGGAATCCTGCTGCTCCTCGGTGAGTTCCGGCTCGTCGGTCTGGAACGCCACCACCGTCTTGTTCACGCGCTGCCAGTCGTCCACATTCTCGCGCTTGCCCCATTGCTTCTGGAACGCCGCCTTACCCTGGCTCACCGCCATCTGGTTGTAGAAGTACCACTGCGCGTTGCGCTGGTTCTGCTGGTTCGGCATCGTCGTGTTGTTGCCGAACTGATTGTTCTGCGCCATGTCGTTGCCGCCGTTCATCTGGTTCTGCGCGTCCTGCTCTGCCTGCAGTCGGCGTTCCTCCTTCTCCTTCTTCTTCAGTGCCTCGATGGTGCGGTCAATGGCAGCGTTGCGGTCGCTCTCGCTCATCTTGGCGAGCGACTGCAGTGAGTCCTGCAGGTGTATAGCGTCGGTGTATGGCACGAGGTCGTCCAGAATCTTCGAGCGGTTCGACAGCTCCTCGTAGTCCTTGCGCTCCTTGTCGAGCATACCGATGGCTTGACCGTAGCAGCGTTGCGCGTCGTTGTAGCGCTCCTTGTCCCAGTAGATGTCGCCGAGCTTCAGCAGCAGCACGCCCTTCTCTATGCCCGAGCGCGTGGCTTTAGCCGCTCCGCGCTCGTAGGCGTTGATGGCTTGTGCGGTGTCGCTCTGTGCGAGGTATATGTTGCCGATGGCGTAGTACACCTGATCGAGATATTCTTTGTTCTTGTCCGAGCGTGCCATACGCTTCAGCCTGCCAATCATCTTCTTCGATTGTCCTGCGGACATCACCTCCGTCATGCAGATGCGTGCGTTGAACTCCAGCTCGTAGGGTGGGTTGAGCTTCGTCACGTGCTTGAACGCCTTCATCGCCTCCACGTTGTTGCCCAACGCTGCCTGCATCTGTCCCATGAGGAACCACTCGCGTGCGCGCTGCTTGCGTCGCATCTCGTGCTTTATCACGTTGCGCAGGTGGGGTATAGCTTTCTCGTATTCGCCCGTGTGTATGTAGTAGTCGGCGTAGGTGTAGTCCCACTCCTTTCGTGCCGACCAGTGGATGGAGTCGCGCTGCATATTGCGTATCACGTCCTCGGCATCGTAGAGCCAACCCTCCTCGATGTAGCATTTGGCGAGCCATGCTCTCGACTTGGCGTAGATGGCTGGCTGCGTCTGGTACAGTCGGCTCATGTAGTTGAACGTGGCAGCTGCCTCGTCGAACGCTCCCTTGTAGAACTGCGAGCGTCCCATGAGCAACCACGCCTTCCAAAGGAACGGGTTGTACTCGCGGCGCGAGAGCCACTCCAAGTCCTTCGCCGTCTTCTTGCGCTGCTTTGTCCACTGCGGTCGGCGCTTTATGCTATGCAGCTTGATGGTCTTCTGACACTTCTCGATGGCGCGGTCGTAGTTCGACTTGCCAATCTCTCGGCTGTTCTTGTTGCTCACGGTGTAGAGCGGAATAAGCTCGGTGAAGTTGTCCTTGTTGCCTTCCTCCTTCTCTAATGAGGCATCGATATACGCCAACGAGCCGTTATAATAAGTGTTATAACGCGCCTTGAACGAGTGCCACCAGCGTGTGCGCGCGGTGTTTTTCTGCGTAGAGCATCCTGTCGCAACCACCAATACAGCTGCGAGAAGGATGGGTATAATATGTCTTGTCTTAAATAGTTTCACGTATAAATAACTCTGTTTGTGGCGTTTTATTGCCTTAACCCTCCCTGAGCATGAATGTTTCGTCCTTTATCTGGTCGGGCAGGTTGATACCGCGCAGTGTCAGACTGCGGCACCAGTCGGCTATCTCCTCATGGCGCATGGTGTAGAGCACCTCGCTGAACAGCTCCACCTCCTCGTCGGTGTAGCTGTCCGACGGGCGTCCGCTGAACGCGTCGAGCTCCTCGTCGTCGTAGTAGACGATGTCCTTCGTGGCGGCTTCCATCATGCAGTCCTGCTCGCACTTGTCGTTAGTGCCGTTGCATGTGGCGCATGTTTCCACCACGGTTATCTTCTCCTCGCCGTCGTGCTTGCTCAGCTTGGCGATCAGTGCGGCGATGATGCCGAGCACAATTATCGAAATCACTAATATTATCATATTCTCTTCAAAGTTTTATTAGGTGTCCTCCCACGGATTCCTCCTTAGGAGGGTATGGCATCTTGCCATACCCACGCCACCTGCTATGGGATCTTCTCCCACGGAATACGCCGAATTCACAGAACCTCCTGCTGAGATGTCCTCCCACGGATTTCATAGATTTACACAGATACTTAGGGTGCGCTTTGTTCCCACGGAATTCACAGAATCCACAGAATTTGGCAGCGTGGGTATGGCAGGGATGCCATACCCTCCTACATCTGTGCGCATCCGTGTCATCTGTGGGAGGCTCTTCTCTGCCAGAAGTTTCTGTGCGTTCCGTGCGTTCTGTGGGAATCTCTTTCCTCCCATGGATTTCTCCTTAGGAGGGTATGGCAGGGATGCCATACCCTCCTACATCTGTGCGCATCCGTGTCATCTGTGGAAGGCTCTTCTCTGCCAGAAGTTTCCGTGCGTTCCGTGCGTTCCGTGCGTTCTGTGGGAATCTCTTTCCTCCCACGGATTTCTCCTTAGGAGGGTATGGCATCTTGCCATACCCACGCCACCTGCTATGGGATATTATCCCACAGAATACGCCGAATTCACAGAACCTCCTGCAGAGAAGAGCCTCCCACGGATTTCACAGATTTACACAGATGCTTAGAGTGCGCTGTTCTCCAACAGAATACAGAATTGGGCAGCGTGGGTATGGCAGGGATGCCATACCCTCCTAATCTGTGAACATCCGTGCCGTCTGTGGGAGGCTCTTCTCTGCCAGAGGTTCTGTGAGTTCCGTGCGTTCTGTGGGAATATCTTTTCTCCCACGGATTTCACAGATTTACACAGATACTTATGGTGCGCTGTTCTCCCACAGAATTCACAGAATACACAGAATTTGGCAGCGTGGGTATTGCAGGGATGCCATACCCTCCTACATCTGTGCTCATCCGTGTCATCTGTGGGAGGCTCTTCTCTGCAAGAGGTTCTGTGAGTTCGGTGTATTCCGTGGGAGCTTCTTCACCGCTTGTTCGGTTGGTGCAGCAGAGACTGCTGCACCCCCTGGCGGAATCCACGGAAGTAGTGCGCACATCTCACCACCTCACCATCTCACCACAACAACACCCTTTCACCTCGAACCCAGCCTTCTGCATGTCCTCCCAGTACTGTGGGTACGACTTCGTCACCACTTGCGGCTCGTTGATGCGCAGCCCCGGGAACACGATTGCAGCCGGTGCGAACGCCATCGCCATGCGGTGGTCGTCGTAGGTGTCGATAGGCTCTAATGTCGGCTCGCAGCGCGTGCCGTCCCAGACGAGCGTGTCGCCGTTCTCGTCGCGCAGCACATAACCTAACTTGCGCAGCTCGCGCTTCAGTGCCTCGATGCGGTCGGTCTCCTTGATGCGCAGCGTAGCCAACCCCGTGAAGCGGAACGGGATGCCGCGCAGCGCGCACGTCACCACCACCGGCTGCGCCAGGTCGGGCACACTGCTGAAGTCGTAGTCGAGACGTGGCAGCATACACGGGTGACTCTTTATGCTCACCGTCGGGAAGCGCTCGCCCTCTACCTCGCTGAACTTCGTCTTCACGCCCAGCAGCGAGAAGATATACTTCACGATGGAGTCGCCCTGACGCGACGCGTCCATGAGGCCCTTGAAGCGCACCTCCGACTCGTCGTTCCCCCGCAGTGCCAGCATCTCGTACCAGTAAGCCGCCGCACTCCAGTCGCTCTCTATCGTGTACTCGCGACTCGCGTACGGCTTCGCGTTCACCGTGATGGTGTCCGCGTCGCTCCAGTCGGCATCCGCCCCGTACTCGCGCATCATCCACAGCGTGAGGTCGATGTACGGGCGCGAGATGGCACCGTCCGTGATGCGCAGCTGCAGTCCGTTCTGCAGTGTGGGCGCAATCATCAGCAGTGCCGAGATATACTGCGAACTGATGTTGCCCGCCACCTCGATGTATCCGCCCTCCAGCGTGCGCCCCTTGATGCGCAGCGGCGGAAAGCCCTCCTCGCCCAAGTATTCGATGTCGGCACCCAGGTATCGCAGCGCGTTTACGAGGATGCCTATCGGGCGTTGCTTCATGCGGTCGGTGCCCGTGAGCACGTGTTCGCCCGGCGTGGCAGCGAGGTAAGCCGTGAGGAAGCGCATCGCCGTGCCCGCCCCCTTGATGTCTATCTCGTACGGGCGGCGTTGCATCGCGTCGATAATCACCTCCGTGTCGTCGCACACCGAGAGGTTCTGCGGCAGTATGTCGCCGCACGACAGCGCATGAATGATGAGTGCGCGGTTGCTGATGCTCTTCGATGTCGGCAGAGCGATTGTAGCGTTAATTGTCTGGGGTGCAGTTATGGTGTATTGCATGATGCTGTTTGTTTTTACTCTCAATGTTCAGAGTTTGTTTTCTCTATTATGCAAAGTTACTAAAACTATTCCAAACTACTGCGCAAAGCGTTGAAAAGTAAAAAAGTAAAAGAGTAAAAAGTAGGAGGTATGGGCATCTAGCCCATACCACGCAGCTACTTTCAGTTCCTGCCGTAGTCATTCAGTAGGGGGTGCACTTGTCTCAAGTGCACCAACCAAGCTGCGGTGCTCATCTGCAGGAGGCTCTTCTCTGCCAGAAGGTTCCGTGCGTTCTGCGGGAATATCTTTTCTCCCACGGATGGCACGGATGGACACAGATTGTTATGGTGCGCTGTTCTCCCACAGAATTCACAGAATACACAGAATTTGGCAGCGTGGGTATGGCAGGGATGCCATACCCTCCTAATCTGTGTTCATCCGTGCTATCCGTGGGAGTCTTTTCTCTGCCAGAAGTTTCTGTGCGTTCCGTGCGTTCTGCGGGAATATCTTTTCTCCCACGGATGGCACAGATTTACACAGATGCTTAGAGTGCGCTGTTCTCCAACAGAATACAGAATTTGGCAGCGTGGATATGGCAGGGATGCCATACCCTCCTAATCTGTGTTCATCCGTGCCATCTGTGGGAGTCTTTTCTCTGCCAGAAGGTTCCGTGCGTTCCGTGCATTCCGTGGGAGGAGTAGCAGTTGTTTGGTGCAGCAGAGACTGCTGCACCCCCTGGTGGGTGTATCCGTGCCATCCGTGGGAGGTTCTCTCAGCAATCGGCTTCCGTGTCTTCGGCGTGTTCTGTAGGAGGTCAACGCCCATCAAATTCGTAGTGAAAAACTTTGCGCCAACCCCGTAACTTGCAATGCAAATATTGTTCAAGCACCCTCGACCTGAACACCCATTCTGGAGAAAAAAGCATAGTAGACAGCGCATTTTCGCCCTCGCTGTTCGCCTTGAAAACCACAAAAATGTAGTTTTTGGGTGTGCAAGTGCCACTTTTGCCCACCGAAAGTACATATAAAAAGTGTTTGAGAGAAGAATGAGGAAAGTTTACTGGTTATCAGTTACTTTCCTCATTTTGGTTAAAAGTGGCGAGGACAGACGAAGACAGGAATACGACAAGATGAGACAGAGGAACGTTACCTATCCGTAACCTATACCCCAAATGGGGAATGTTGAGGTTCGGAAGAATAAAGAAGGTTACGAATTGAATTTGAATGCTCTGATTTATAGTGAGTTACTAATGACAATAGTTCGTTAAAATTTGAGATAATGGCTAAGCAGCTTTACGTTGCCAGCCAAAGAGTTCTTTGATAGTATGACT
>ENA-UERY01000321-UERY01000321.1-human-gut-metagenome-genome-assembly--contig:-NODE-321-length-43235-cov-122.243848_pt1 | contig 43235 bp, 43 predicted proteins | sample MGYA00242989_ERZ507990 | MGnify/ENA primary metagenome ERZ507990 (study PRJEB26167, sample SAMN06115529) | human gut metagenome | host: Homo sapiens | place: China:Fujian | collected 2015-08-26...
AAAGATGAAGAAAAACAGCAAAATCAAGTTTATGCTTTATTAACGAGAAGTTTTCTATAGGGGTGCTGAGTAGTTACGGTGGTTTTTGTTTGAATGCAACTAAAAAGAAGGGAAAATAAGCAAAAATGTCCTCATTGAAATCCACGCCTAGGCGAATCGTAACGAACTTCTTCTTTGGCTTGAATGCCGCCTGCAAGCCTCCTCGTAGACCTCACAGCAATGCCCCTCCCGCATCCCTGCCATTCCCCTCCCGCATCCCTGCTATTCCCCTCCCGCCCCCTGCAATTCCCCTCACACATCCCTGCAATTCCCCTCACACGCCCCTGCCATTCCCCTCACGCCCTGAAGGGGCAGAAGCTCCTAGCCCAGGGCATTCGCCCTGGGTATTCATGTCCGCACGCCTGGCGCCCTGTAGGGGCAAAAGCTTTATATGGCGCCCCGAATATGATATACAAGCCAAAAAAAATAGGAGAAAAGATGATGTAAATGGATTCTTTTTTGTACTTTTGCACGCTAGAAGAAATAAAGTCAAATAAAGAAGATAATATGGCTGGATTATACGAACAAATCATAAACCAACTCTTCAAGGCAAAACTTGAAAAATATGATAGAAAAATATATCATATAGGAATGAAAGAAATTGGTCGCGATGAGGCGATTCAATATCTTTCACGTTATCTTTATGCCTTGATTCAGAGTACGATTGATGATGTGGCTCAGCAGGAGAATGGAGTAGAAAAGTGCATTCAGTTTACCAATGACGTGATAAAGGAGTTGGGCGAAAAGTTTGCCATCGAGAACTACGAGGATGATTTGGTAGATGCCAGCAACTCTATCCTGACAAGTGTCATTGATAAGACGAAGTGCGATTATCCTGATTTACAGAAGTATATACAGCGAATCACCCCTCTTACTTCGCTTACTAAAAGTAGTCTTTTTACAGGGGCAAAGAACTCTGTAAATATGATTAGCGAACTGAAGAAAGAAATCCTGTCTGCCGACAAGATTTATATCGTGGTTTCCTTTATACGTTTGTCCGGCTTGAATATGATGCTGCCCGAATTACAGGAGTTTGTGGCCCGTGGCGGATGTTTGAGAGTGATAACCACTACCTACATGCAGATTACGGAATATAAGGCTGTAGAGAAGCTTTCCAAACTGGCTCATACCGAAATCAAGATATCTTATCATAGTGATTTAGACCGCCTTCACGCCAAGGCGTATGTGTTTATGCGCGATAGCGGCTTCCATACGGCATATATTGGCTCTTCCAATATTTCTCATGCAGCGTTGACCGAAGGCTTGGAGTGGAATGTGAAGGTAACTCAGATGGAATTGCCGCATATTTTCGCTACCATTAAGAATACATTTGATACCTATTGGGAACAAGATGTATTCGAAACTTTTAATCTGAATCGGGATAGCGAGCGCTTGAAGAAGGCGCTCGATAAGAACGCTCAAACTTCTGAAGGAATAGATTATTCGGTGCTCGATTTGATGCAAGCCAAAGAATATCAGAACGACATCCTTGACAGGCTGGAGAAGGAACGCCGTTACCATAACAACTGGCGAAACCTGGTGGTTGCTGCCACCGGTACTGGTAAAACGGTTATTGCCGCTTTCGACTATAAGCGTTTTAAAGAGCAGCATACAAAGGCTAATTTCCTTTTTGTGGTGCATCGTGAAGAGATTATCAAACAGGCTTGTGCTACCTATCGTGCGGTATTGGGAGATCCGAATTTCGGTGATATGTGGTATGGTGGACATGAAGCCTCTTCGTATTCGCATCTCTTTGCATCAAAGGATTTGCTGAATAACAGATTGGACAAGCTCCAGCTGCCAGATGATTATTATGACTATATCGTGTTTGATGAAGCTCATCATATCGTGGCAGATACCTATCAGAAGATTTTGCATAAGTTTAAGCCGAAGGTACTTTTGGGTCTTACCGCCACGCCTGAGCGAATGGATAACAACGATATTACCCAATACTTCAATCATCAGATTTCGGCAGAAATACGTTTGGATACTGCTCTGAATAATCGCCTGCTGTCTCCATTTCATTATTTCGGCATCACCGATTCTGTAGATTTGTCTGAGGTGAAATGGGAGCGAGGCAGATTCGTGGCGTCTGAGCTCTCTAAAATATATACCAACAACGATTTACGAACCAATATTATCTTCAAAACCTTAGAGAAATATTTGCCTAACTATAACGATGTTAGGGCTTTATGTTTCTGTGTAGACCAGCAGCATGCTAACTACATGAATGCCAAGTTTACCTTGGCTGGCTTGAAGTCTGCTGTTCTGACGAGCGAGAATTCTAAGTATAGAAATGTCGAGATAAAACGTTTGGCAGAGAAGAAAATAAACTATCTTTTTGTAGTAGATATGTTTAACGAGGGTATCGATATTCCTGCGATAGATACAGTGCTCTTCCTTCGTCCGACAGAGAGTTTGACCATCTTCCTACAGCAGTTTGGTCGTGGTCTGAGAAAAGCCAAAGATAAGAAGTATCTTACGGTCTTGGATTTCGTAGGTCATTCTCGTGCCGAGTTCAATTATATGGACCGGTTCCGTGCGTTGATGGGACGAACATCCATGAGCGTGAAGGAAGAGGTGGAAAAGGATTTCCCTCATCTTCCTTTGGGCTGTACCATCCAGTTAGAGCCAAAGGCAAAGGAGTATATCATTCAGAATATCAATGGTTATATTAATAGTTTTAAGAAGACTAGAATCATTCAGACCATCAAGCAGTTTGAGCAGAAATTCAGCGAACCATTATCTCTTGCTTCTTTCCTCAGACTCACTCATGTGCCTCTGGAAAAGCTCTATAATGGCACAACCTGGAATAGCCTCTGCTGCCTGGCTGGAGTAACTGCTAAGGAGTCGGAACTTAACGCCGAATTATCTCGTGCCGTGAGCAAGAAATGGCTCTCTACCGATTCGTATTCTTACTTCAGTTTTATCCATGACCTGGCTGCTCGTCGTTTTAAGGTGAGCGAGGGATTGCTGACTCCAAGGGAGCAGAAGATGGCGTTGATGTTATATTATGATTTGTATATCTCTGCTGGTGAATATGATAGCTTGCAGCTGATGTTCAATAGGTTAAGCGAGGATGAGTTTTTTGCGGATGAGGTATGTCAGCTAACAGAGATATTGATGTCTCGCTGCAACGCATTGGAGCAGGATGATAATTCTGCTTTCAGAGATTCGTTCCCATTGAAACTTCACGGAGTGTATACCAAAGCGCAGATTCAGGTAGCCATCGAGACTTCAACTTTGCAGAAAATGTCACCAAGCCGAGAGGGTTGCGAACGCAATACGCTGAATGGAATCCCTATGGAAGCGATGTTTGTAGATGTAATCAAGGATAGAGAAGAGGGCTCAAATACTAACTATAAGGACTTTGCCCAGACCGCTGTTAAGTTTCACTGGGAAACTCAAAACTCAGTCAGACAGGAATCGCCTACTGGTCAAAGTTATATAAAGGGTTCGCGAGAAATGCTGCTGTTTGTAAGAAAGCAGAGAAATGCTGCTGAAAATAAGTATCGTACCCTTGGATATGTTTATCTTGGCAAGGTTACTCTTGATAGTTTTGAGGGCAATAAGCCGATGCAGATTGTTTGGAATCTGAAGACTCCAATGCCTGGTTCTGTATACGAATATGCAGCAACTTTGGCAAATGTATAGTTTTAAATAGAAGATAAGAACAATGAAACATTATAATGTGGTTGCAGCCGTGGTTTGTCATGATGGCAAGTATCTCTGCATGCAGAAAGGCAAGACAAAGTTTGAGTATACCAGCTATAAATGGGAGTTTCCTGGTGGCAAGATAGAGCCTGGTGAAACTCCTCAACAGGCGTTGACTCGTGAGCTGATGGAGGAGATGGAGTATCCGGTAGAAGTAGAAGAGGAGTTGGTGACCGTGAATCACGAGTATCCTGATTTCTCGATAACCATGACTGCCTTTCTGTGTACCCCAAAAGGCGATGCTGATGGGTTTAAGAGGCGTGAGCACGCTGATAGCAAGTGGTGCAGCAAAGATGAGCTGAAAGGGCTCAACTGGGCTGCAGCAGATATTGATGTTGTGGAAGGTATCTTATAATACGCTAGTCAATCCTGTCGTTAGCTGATAAGGCAAATCCCTCTATATAGAATTTCTCCTTAACATCGTTTATGATAGCTTCTTTCTGCTCCTCGTTGGAGTCTTCTTTCTCGAACGCAAGTATCAGATAATCATTGGATTTCGTTGGCGAGAATATCTTGCCGATAAGCTTTCTGAAATTTCGGCTGACGAATTCTTCTACTTGCGTATCTTCTTTCGGCGTGAGGCGATAGAACTCATATCTTTCATCCAGCATTTTCTGGATTTCATCACGGAACATCTTGCGAACCCGGTTTTTCCAGGCGAATTTCTGGTGCTCGTTATGACGGGCATATAGAGATACTACATAGAGGAAGTTGACATCGTAGTGGAAGACTAGGAGGGTGTCGCGGTCGAACAGGCGGTCGTTGAAATGCTGGGTGTTGAAGCACTTCTTTTCCCTGTCGGTTGACGAAATCTGGTCTGAGAAAGAGAGATTCTCTGCCATCTTTGCGCTGATAAAGAAGTTCGGAATGATGTTGTAGCCTTCCGTCAGGTCATCGCGAAGCTTGGGTACGTTGCCAAAGTTACGCTTGTCATATTGCAGTTCTTCATCGTCCTTATCGTCGTTCATAAAGAGGTTCAGGTTCCACTGGATGATGTTTCTGGCGTACGTAAACTGCTTATACACAGATTCTTTGCCGATGGAATGACCTAGCTTATAATACTTGCTGTCGCCGATGTAATAAACTGGCTCCTGATTTCTTGTTGTAATCAGGTTCTGGTAGCTGTACAGATGGTCTATGCGTTTGCCGTCAGCCTGTTCTTTCAGTCCGGCAGGAATGTTCTTCTCGCCTAGAAGTTCATCAATAATGGCCTCGAAAACGATATTGAAACTCTTAACCAGAAGATACTCCTTGCGTTCCTGCTGGATGTTCATGCGCTTGGCATTATCAAAGAAATCGTAGCATAGTTGCCAGAGGTGTAAAGCCTTGTCTGAGAAGTATTTATACTTAATCTGGAGCAGTCTGGTCTTTCCTAATCCATCCAGATAGGTCTTGAAACGATAGCCTGTTATCAGCTGGAAATTGCAGTAGATATGATTGGCGAAGCCGTATCTTTCGCTGATATAATTCAGGATGGAATAGAAGATAATCAGGAGTTCTTCATCAAAATTGATCTGCTTTTTCCTGTTGACAGGATGGGGATAAACAGGGCTGTTTTTGCTGATGATGGCTCTCGTGGTGGCTATGGTCTTTGACCAATGAATGCGGTTGTAACCGGAATGGATGTTCTTCAGGATGAAGAAGATGAAATCCTGGTTATGCTTGTTGAAGTCTATGAGAGCCAGCAGAATATCGAGGAAGGTGTTGTTGATTTGTCTGTTACTTTTACCGAGGCACGCTATTTTCTGGTGATAGACAATGCCGTTTCTGGTGGTATTGTTGTAAACTTCGATGGTGCGGTAAATCCAGACAGAGAACTCATAGATGAAGTCTTTCTCCTGTTGAGAGAGTGGGTTGTTCTGGTTCAGGTTGACGATGGTTTCCGGGGCGTATTTGCCGAATACTCTTTCGCCTTCAGGGGTGTCTTCGAGCAGTACTTTCGGCAAAATAAAGACGCAATCGTTGAGCTGGGTATTGTAGTAATACCCAACGTAGTTGATGCTGACGTTGCCATCAATGTCCTGCATGGCGTCAATGCCGTGCAGGACATCCCTAATCTGTTCAGCCTGATACTGATGTTCTTCTATGAGGATTCTCATAATGTCTTTATTGGTCTATTTCTTTAATATTAATACCCCAATCTTGTGCATTTACCTTTTGGATAAACTCGGAGATAGTATCTATGTTCCATTCTGTAGAAATGTAGATAACATTATTGTTGCCCCATTTTACTATATTGGCTCTGCTACGATTGCTTTTATCTTTAGAATTTGAGATTCTTGTGTTATATTCTTCTTGGGTTTCGAGCATATGTGGGACATTTACTACGACAACTGGAGTCCAATCTTCCATAATTTCCTTCACAGTCTTTGATGGATTACTATTGGTGTAATTCTGTAATACAGCAAGGGCTAATGGACCTTTCTTATAGTTGCCTCGTCCGTTAATTGTATAATGTGAATTGTCTCTGCTTCTTTTTTCAGTAGTACTATTTGAGGATTCTTCTTCAATAGAATCTTCATCGTCTACATCATCATCTTCTTCTTTTTTATTAAAAGAAGCCTTTTCTACTCCCAAATTTTCCAGGAACAACTCAACATTAGCTATATCAACGTTAGTTTTGCCGTTCTTATCCTCATAGAATCTATCGAAAGACAGAATCTTGCCTTCTTCATCCTGAAAGTCCTTATCATCGAAACCATAGTCCTTGAACACATCATTCCAGAGATAGAAGATAACCTTACTAACGAATAAATCGGCATCGATTTCGCCATCCTTTGCCTTGCAGAAGAAATAGCCAAGTTTCTTGTCTTCTGAATTGGTAAGTGAACCAATCAGCTCATTAACCTTGCTGATAAATGACCACCATTTGTACTGCTTATCTCCCGTGTTGATGTACCAGTTGAGAGGAGCGTTGGTTTCTTTGTCACGACCTTCGCGAATAGGCACATACTTCCAATCCCAGCGGCGCTTAAAGGCAGAGTCGATAGGGAAGAGGCTCTGGTCGCTGGTGTTCATTGTAGCCCAAATATAGAGGTTTGAAGGCAGAACAAGGCGCTCTCCCTTCATGATGAGGTTTACCATATTGGCTTCGCCATAGAGCTGGTTGATTTCGTCTTTATTCGTAATCTCCCATCCCGCAAATTCCTTTTCGAGATACTTCTGCATATCTTTGTCTGCTACGATAGGATAATCTGAAAAGCCATATTCGTTGCGATCGAGCAATTGGAACAGGTCACCAAAGATTTGGGCACAATTGCCTCGGTTTATTTCCTCGATAATGAGAAATTGCTTCTTTGATGCCTTATTCTTAGTGAAAATTTCTGGAGTATCGAGAAGTGCTGGGTGGATTCTATTATAGCTTTTATCGCTCTTTCCGCTCTTTTTGCTACCAAGTTTCTTCCACGCTTTCACATAGGCTTCGAGAAAAGCCTGAGGAATGAACTTGTAGGCAATTCTTTCTTCCTTTACGACTTCCTTTGTATCGTCATCGATGACCTTTTTGCCATTACAATCTCGGAGTACAACTTCTTCTGTAATAGGTTTGTAGGTACCAACAAAAGAGGCGTAATCTGAGTCTGGATGGAATGTAGTACGAATCACGCTCTCTCCGAAAGTCAAGTCCTTGATGGTCTTTGATTTGCCTGTGCCAGGAGCACCATAGTAAATCTGCTGAAAACCTGTAGTCTTAAGCAAATGGTTTTCTGCACGAGAAGATTCTGCTGGATTCCCTTTTCTGATGAGTTCGTTCTTTGGGTCAAGAACCATCTTAGCCATCGCTGTCAACGTAGCGTTGTAGCCATATTCATATTTATCAATGTCAGACAGTTCTTTGAGTTCTACTCTGGCATCCTCAGCCTTTTTGTTGGGATTCTTTTTATAGTAGTCTATAAATTCTCCCAGCAATTGCTTGGATATGGTACGAATACTAAAGCTGCCTTTGCTCCCTGATTTTACCAGATAGCAAAGTCTGTCTTTATCAGCAATTATAATGCGCCCGTCAGTAGATTGGTCGCCAACCATAAGTTTATCGTAATCTTCCATGTTGTTTTGACTTCTATTGTTTTTCCTTGATAAGTTTGATGATGCTATTTAAAAAGTCATGAGCGGGTTGTAGCATATTTTCTACGTCAGAATTACTAACATCATATTCGCAGTTATAATCAGCTTTCATTCTTAATTGTTCCATCCTGGAGAAAAATGCACCAAGTTCTTTGTCAATTTTACCTGTCTTAACGAAATTCATGCCAAATACGCCTAAAGTACCAGCATGAGTATGTGCCGAAAGCCCATAATGTATTAATAGTGCCTGAGCAGCATGGAAACAAGAATAGTAAAACCTATTAGCTGCCAAATCCCATAATCCCATAGAAAGCATTTGTTCTGCTTCTGCTATAAATCTTTTTGCTTTTTCCAGACGAAGTTCTACTAAAGAACTTCTTTCATCGTTTGTTAGCCCCATAATCTTACTCCTTCCTTTTCTACATTTTTATAAAATGGTGTAATCTTATATTTCTGCCACTCCTTAGCGGAATACATTACAGGATTTATTTCTTTTCCTAAATCCCAGCCTAGCTCGGTAAGAGGATAGGTTACATTATCATAATCAGAAGGTAGAAGTTGATCCTTGTCTAAGATAACAAGAATGTCCCAGTCGCTATCATCCCTAGCGGTGCCTCTAGCTTGTGAGCCAAAAAGTATCGCTTTTCCGTATGGTGGCATATTCTTAGCCAGGCATTCACGGATGGCAGTCAATGTATATTCCTTTTCCTTCTTCATAATGCAAAGATAAGATAAAAACTTGAATCAGACAAGTAAAAACCTTCTTTTTTATGAATTATTACACGATTTACATGGTATATGGTAGAATAATTCCCGAACAAGGTGGAATATTCTTCTCTTGTTTTTATTCTTAATATCCTTTTTAAAAGGCTTTTGCCCCTACAGGGCGCAAGGCGGATTGCGCTTATACCCAGGGTGATGCCCTGGGCTAGGAGCTTTTGCCCCTTCAGGGCGTGTGGGGGGAAGTGACTAGAGCAGCACAGATCTCAGAATTTTGATATAAAATGAGAGTGTAAACTAAACTGTGTTAAACTACTTTTATTGTAGCTTGACACAGTTTAAATTACACCCCCTCCAAAGGTGACAACTGCGCAAATAGCTTGTAGGAGTAGCCAACCATTTGTGCCCGGCTAACAAAGCAACAGAGCAAAACTACAAGTATACATATGAATCTAATCTTCATCTTCTGCCTCTTTACGCAGATGTTCAGGGGTTTGCAACAAACGATAATAGTATTGTGAGGAGATATTACGCTGTAAGGTACGGTAATCCCATTGCTCACGAGCCGCCTCCTTCAAATACCACAACCTTGCATCCGCATCTTTTACACGCAGTAAGCGTTCATAGTGAAGCCATGATAGGTTAGGATAGAATGGTATCGTAGATTCGTCAAGCGGTGCTTGACGAATTGGTTTGTCTGTGAGTTTGAATTGGTCAAGCATTGCTTGACCAAATTGTAATTTACTGAACATCAGGTAAAAAGAGCGCATGTTCTTTATGCTTGTCAGTCCGAATCCTCTGCCGTATTCTTCTGTTATCCCCAAGATACGTTGTATCTCCGCCAATGTCTTATCAATTTCATGATCAAGAGCCTTGCGCTTCTTGAAATAGTCGGCATGCAGTTCGACAGGAGGTTTGGTAACGCCCTTACAGGGCTAGGAGCTTCTGCCCCTTCAGGGCGTGCTGCTTTCTTATGATGCTAGAGGCTTCTGTCCCTCAGGGTGGGGGGGTAGAGAGGTTACTATACAGACTCTAGAATTTTGCTATAAAATACTCGATGGCTGCTAACAAGTCATCGAGATTATTCTTGATGACGTCGAACACGATGTCTCCATCAATATCAAAATAGCCATGTGCTATATGGTTGCGAATGCCAATAACATCTTGCCATGGTATTTCTGGGCGCTCATTTAGTAGGCGAGATTGAGTTAATCTGTCAATTTGTTTAACTCCCTCTCCAATTGCTTCGATAAGCATACAGCTAGCTGCAAGATTCTTCATTCCTTCTGGTGTACAATAGTAATCGTCAACAGTCTGTACATCTTTGTTCCAATCTTGCAATTGTTTAATGGCTTCCTTAATTTGTATTAAGGTTCCAATAATTCTATTTGATGATGTATATTCCGTCATGTTCTATTTCTTTAAGGAGGAATGGATTGATATGCTTGTGCAATCTTACAATGTCAACAGAACATTCCAGCAGGTTTTCTAGAAAACGTTTCAGTCTTACTACAAGGAACATTTTCGGTTCCATATCTACGCATATATCAACGTCACTACCTTCTTTCTGTTCGTTTCTAGACACAGAACCGAAAAGACGTAATGATTTAATGCCAAAGTTCTTTTTTAGCTCTTCGGCATGAGAAGTGATGAGTGATATATAATATTCCCTTGACTTCATAATTATCGTTTTTGTTTCTACCGCAAAGATAGTGCAAATCGAGTGCAGAACATCAAGCTTGCTTGAATGTTTTGCCGAGATGCAGCCTATCTTCTGCAAAGATAAAATAAAAACCTGAAACTACCAAGTAAAAACCTTCTTTTTTATGAATTATTACACGATTTACAAGGTTTTTGATAGAATGATTCTAGGAAAGTGGGAAATTCTTCGCTTTTAAATGAAATCGTTGGTTGAATTCACTTTCTATCTGCATTCCTGCTACGAAGCTTTTGCCCTTACAGGGCGCAAGGCGTATTGCGCTTATACCCAGGGTGTTACCATGGGCTAGGGGCTTCTGCCCCTTCAGGGCGTGTGGGGGGTAAGGTATCTCAGATATAAAACTGCGGCTTAGTACCCTCTCTGCTTCTCGTAAATGAAATCATCGGCGATGTAGCCATTGCTCATGAGATACAGGCCGGTGCGCTTATCGTGGAGTTGGGCACAGGTCTTGCTGCGATAGAAAAGATCAAGAGCCAGAGCTGGAGATATTTCCAGGCGCTGTGACAATTCGTATGCTACGCCACCTATCTGATAGCTGAGAATCATTTCTTGAATCTCAGGTGTCTTTGTGTTGATCTGTTTATATTTTTTCTGTTCCATTATATACTAAGTATTTGTTGATGAGAAGCTTTCTTCTCCCAATTAGTTAGACACTCAATGACATCTTCTATAAGATACTCTCGACTTTCGGTGTGGAGCGTATCGTAGTGGGGCAGAATGAACTTGTTGATTAAATCAACCTTTCTCATTCTTTCGTATATTTCAATATATGGTACCCCGAGCTTTCTTGCAGCTCCCTCAACGCATGAAGCTGCGAATGCGAGCTTGATTTCTTCTAGGGGTAATTGTATTCTGTTGTTTTCTTGTTTCATATCTTTTCTTTTTCTTCTGCAAATATATGAAATATTTCTCTTTCATGCAAGTTTTTGGGGGGATTTATTGTCTATTCTCCGCAAATTTGCGGAGAATAAGCCAGATAATCTCCGCAAACTGATGGGTCGGGGGGATGGAGATGGGTAGGTGATTTCTTTACAAAGATGGATGAAGGAGGAGAGAAGGGAGAAGAAGAAGAGAGGCGTTACAGTTGTGACAGTTGTGACAGTTGTGACAGTTTTCAGGGGAGGGGTATATGAACTCGGGCTGCTTTCAAATTGTTATTATTATATTTAACTTATAATATATATATATATATATTATAAGTTACCTCTAAAGAGAGGGAGGTGGGGGTAGGCGCTGAAAACTGTCACAACTGTCACAACTGTCACACTTTGGTGGTGGAAATGGGTTCGGTGGTTGATGATGGATTTCTTGCTTTCTGTTGTTTTCGGGATGAGAAAGCATAGAGAAACTTTTTACATCACATAGTTTTCTCACACGATAAATTATGAGTTGGCAAGATTAACCGGATGTGCCCGAAGTGTTAAATCCGTTTAACATAACTCTGCAGGGTGAAATTTGGTAGTATCAGAAAATTGCCGTACCTTTGCATCGTGATTCAAGAAAGGCTGCACTCGACAAAGCTTAAGCAAGCTTAGCTCTGTTCTCGTTTGCACTTTCTTTGCACTGTCGTTCGAAGAAAGGTAATCACAAGTTTTAAAGCTTTTGCCCTTACAGGGCGACAGGGGGGCGTCCGTAATTACCCAGGGCGATGCCCTGGGCTAGGAGCTTCTGCCCTTTCAGGGCGTGTGGGCAAAAACTTGCGCACCCCACCAAGTCAACATTCAACATCAACATTCAACATTAAAAAGAAGCATTCAACATTCAACACTCAACATTCAACATTTATATTAACCCTTTAATATTTTAATATCATGGAACAGAAAGGAACATTGAAGTATCGTAAGTTGCAGCGTACACCACAGAGCGGCGAGAACGCAGGTAAGAAAAAGTGGTATGCCACTGCGGTAACCGACCGCGAGGTGGATTTCGAGGGATTCGTATCTCACATCTCTGACCACGGTTCGCCTTACTCCCGAGGTACTATCCACGGTGTGCTGATGGATGCACTCGACCATCTGCAGGAGTTGATTCTCGACGGTAAGAGTGTGCGTCTCTCTGACCTCGGCCTGTTCTCCATCGGTATGACTTCGAAGGCGGAGGATACCAAGGAGAAGGTAACGGCTGCCAGCGTAGAGGGTGTACACCTGATTGTGAGAAACACAAAAAGCTGGAGCAACTCCGAGCTGCGCAAGAAGTGCAAGATTCAGGAGTACGGCGGCTATACCGGCACCGACGAGGGTGGCACCTCTGGTGGTACCTCTGGCGGCACTGAACAAGGCGGCGACACCAGCCAGGGCGGCTCTCAGCCAGGCGGCGGCTCTCAGGAAGGCGGCGACGGGCTTGAATAAAGCCCTCGCCTGAGGCCAACCCCCGCAGGCCCCCGTCTAGCGGGGATGCGTCTCTCCCTAACGCCTGACGGAAGCTGGCGCATCCCCCACCAAGTCAACATTCAACACTCAACATTCAACATTAAAAATTAAACATTATGAAAGCAAGTACCTGGAAAACAATTTTGCAGATTGCAATCTCCTTCCTTACAGCCATCGCTACCACCCTCGGTATAACAAGCTGCAGCGGAATTTAAAAGGTAAAAAGGTAAAAAAGTAAAAAGGTAAAAAGAACCTTAGCCCCTTTGTGCCCCCGTCCCCAGCGATTCCATCGCTGGTCCCCCCAGAAAGCCTTTACCATAAAGGAAAACAAAAAAGCCCCGATGCGTCATGCATCGGGGCTTTGCTTTTTCTGCTTTTATCTGCTTTTTCTTCGTTTATCGGATATCTCTTCCTGCCTGGCTGTATCCTTCGAGCATCTTCGGGCTGCTGATAGGCTTGCGCGAACAGTAGTCGAAATCTACCTTCTTGTAGCCCTGGCTGGAACGCCAGCGGATGGTAAGCTTCACCGTCTTGCCTTCGGTATCAGGCACGACTCCGTTCAGATTGAACGCTACGAGGGCATCGCGCCAGTAGTTCTGAGGGTCGCCATTAGCATTGTGGCGCAGCTCTACCTCGTAAGGATTCTCTGGATTCACACCCGTAACGAGGTTGATGTAATGCACCTTCTGACCGCCCCAGAGAGCACGGAAACGGAGGGTGAGATAGCCATCTTCTGCCACCGTTACCCAGTCGCGCACGATGTCGACCATGTCGTCGCCATACTTCTCGCGGTTCTCGGTATCAGAACCGAGCGAAGGAACTGGCTTCTTGGTCAGGATGCTGTCTATCCAGTTGACGTGAATCACCTGGTTATACTTCTCGCTCTTCTCCGAGGTCTGCGTGTAGTTGACCAGGGCGCGAACCTCCTTACCGTCAAAAATGGTAGGTTTCAGGTTCTTGGCGAGCAGCGTGGTGTTGTCGTCGAGCTGCAGATAGCAGGCGTCGCCACTCTTCTTCACGGTTACCAGTGCGTTAGGGAAAACGCGATCCCAGTCGGTATCGTTATCGTTATCGCACGACTGGAATGTGAGGGCCGACAGGAGCATCATCGCTGCCAGCCCGATCTTCTTGAAATCAATTTTTCTCATATATAATGTTCCTTTCTTTTTAAAAATTTTCTTCTTTCTGATAATAAAATAAGAAAGGAACAGAAATCTTGCTTCTGATTTAGAAAAAGATTGTTAAAAGTTCAATTAAAAATAATACGTGCAGCCGATGGTGGCAGCGCGGTTGCCGAAGTGCTGGCTCGCCATATCGTGGAAGCGGCCTTCGAGCGTCCAGTGCTTGCCCAGATTCTTGTATACCCCTACCTCGGCATAGAGATTAGCCGGGGTGTAGGTATCGCTGCGGCGACGGGTACACCAGATGAGGCTGCCCGTAAAGCGCCAGCCATCGGCCATAGTGAGCTGCGGTGCCAACTTGAACACGGCAAAATGATTATACTCCGCATTGCGCTGCTGAGCCTCCTCTGAAGGGGGTTCGCTGCGCTGCCAGAAGTAGTTGACACCGGCTGTGAGGCGAAGGATGCCCTTGTGCCAGAAGGCGGTGGAGCCGATGCCGAGCGTATTGTCGTGGATGGCGCTGAACAGGTGCTGGTGGATGTTCTTTACCGAGGTGCTGAGCACGAAGGCAGGGCGGCTGTAGGTATGCTTGAGCTCTACCACATTTGCCATGCTGTTGCCGATATCGGCGGTATAAACCGGTTGCCAGGCACCCTCCATATCGCCCGCGGTTACGAAATCGCCAAACTCGGGATTGAAGATGCGGCGGCAGTAGGTGGCCTGCAGGGTATGACCCGGCGTGAAGCTGTAATAGGCGCTCGCCGAGTAGATATGGTTGCGCGTGGTATGCTTCCAGTGCTCTTCCGGCGCAATCTGCTTAGGACGGAAGTTGATGATGCGGAAGCGGTCGCCTGCCATGAATCCCCACTTGCCGATGTTGTAATCCAGCTGGGCGTAGAAATCCTGGTAGTTGGAATGGTTGGTGTAACCGGCGATGCAGTTCTTCTCGATGGAGAGTCCGCCCTCGAAACCTGCCGTAATCCAGAGATTGGAGGTGATGACCGGAGTGGCGTATTCTACTACCATGAAGGGGTAGGTAGAGTGGTTCTGGTAAGGTGCAGTCTGGTTTTCTTCCAGCGTGCGTCCGTTGTCGCTGATATGCTCGGCTCCGAGGGTAAAGAGGATGTTGGAGCCGTTGTCGGCGAGCGTGCGGGTATAGTCGGCCTGCAGATGATAGGCGCGCACGTAGTCGGCCGGGGTGTGGGTGAAATGGTTGCGGGTATAGGTCTGCATCGCATCTATTTCGAGCACATCCTTCGCGGTAGGTGTCCAGAGCAGATTGAGTTTGGCGCCCTCGTGGGAGTAGTGGTTCACGGTGGTGCCTGAGATGCCCTGGTAGGCATCCTTATCGCTGCTGGAGGTGCGCTGGAAGTTGCCTTCTACATGACTGAGCACGCGGAGTTTATCCTGCTGGCTCATGACGCTGACGATGCCTTTTGCGCCGCCGTAGGTATCACCGAAGAGTCCCCATTTGCCGGTGGTTCCGTTCTCCTTCTTGCGCAGTGTGATATCGATGACTTTCTTCAGACTGCTGCATCCCTTCATCACTTCGGCGTTCTGGCACACCTTGATGGTTTCAATCTCCCGAGCCTTGAAATGGTGGAGGAAGGTGGCGTAATCGAGTCCGTATTCCTGGTTGTCGATGCGGATGACGAACTTGCCGTAGAGGTTGGCGAATGGATCTCCGCCGATGATGTTGTTGCCGTCGAGCGAGATGACTTCCGGGCACATCATGAGCACATCGAGGAGTGATTCTTCGCCTGTGAGTTCCATTTCTGGAATATGCATGATGTATCTGTCGCCGATATGTTCTATCGGAGCGGCCTGTGTCTGGTAAGTAGTACTGGCTATCGCGAGTGCGATGATGAGCAGGCTTTTCTTCGTACTGTTGTTTATCTTCATTTTTTTCTAATTTATATGATTGGTAAAAAGGATTTCTTTGTGCCAAATTTATTTGCAAAGATAAGCAAAAAACGGGTAATAACGAAAAAATGGAGATTTTTTTATCGTTCAATGCGTAAAAAAGGTATCATTGCGTAAAAAAGTGGAGAACGGGGCAAAAAAAGAGGGCATAAAACTTGCGTGGCATTAAAAAAAACATTATCTTTGCAAAAGAACAAAGAAATTTCTAAGAACTATACATATATATAATAACCCTTAAAAAAGATAAGAACTTATGAAGCGACTATTACACATTCAATTTCTATTGGTATTGTTGCTGGCGCTGGGATACTCTCCTCTGCAAGCCAAGCGAATCACACAGTGGCAGGCTCAGCAACAGGCCTACAGCTTCTGGGGAAAACAGATGCCGCAGAAGGCGAAGGCGAAGAGCCGCACGGCTACTACTGCATCGCCATCGGATGCTTACTATGTATTTAACAACGATGCCGGCGGATTCGTCATTATCGCAGGTGATGATGCCGTAGCGCCAGTATTGGGCTATACCTCAACGGGATCATTTGATGCCGAGAATCTGCCTGACGGACTGAAGGATCTGCTGAAGAGCTATGAACGGCAGATTGCGGCGCTGGGCGACAATTATGTAGCGAACCAGACTGCCACAAGAACCGCTTTTACAGGCGAAAAACTGCTCAAAACCGCAGAATGGAACCAGAATGCTCCTTTCAATAAGTATACGCCAAACAACTATGTAACAGGCTGTGTAGCAACGGCTGGAGCCATCGTGATGAAGCACCACGGCTATCCTGCCAAGGGTACCGGAAGCCATTCTTATACCTGGAACGGCAAGCCCCTGACTGCCAATTTCGAGCATACCTACGATTGGACAAGCATGCCTGCCAAATATGACGGCACCAACGATGCCGCTTTCGACGGCGTGGCAAGACTGATGGCAGACCTCGGTGTGGCTGTGGAGATGCAGTATAATAAGGACGGAAGCGGTGCGTATATCGGCAACCTGGTAACCGCCCTGCAGAAGCATTTCGGCTACAGCAAACTTTCGCATCTGATGGCAATAGAAGATGTGGGTGCTGAGGCATGGAATGCGAAACTGCGTGGCGAGATTGATGCCAACCGTCCGATTCTCTATTCCGCTTCCGATGCTTCGGTTGGCGGCCATTCCTTCATCATCGACGGATACAAGGACGAAAGTTTCAGCGTAAACTGGGGCTGGGGCGGCTATTGTAATGGCTTCTACCAGATAGGAGCACTGAATCCGGAAAGCGCAGGAAAGCCAACGGGCGATAAATATAATGTAGGTCAATCGGCAGTATTCGGCATGCAGCCATCTGATGGTACTGAGAAAGTATCTGGCATGGGATTCATGACAAATGTAGGTAGGTTTCATATACTGAATATGAATATCACCGATGTGAAGAAGGGGCAGAAGGTTGGCATCTTCTGTGCGCCAATCGGTAATACGGGAGACCAGCCGTTTACCGGAGAAGTAGACGTAGCGCTGATGAATGCGAAGGGCGAGATGCGGAAAATCGTAACATCCAGCCCTCTGACTGTTGATGATTTAGACCCTGGTTATTATTATTCGTCTCCGTCTTTCAATTTTGTGAGTACAGTGGATGCAGAACCGGGTGATTATCTGGCTATTGTGGCAAAGGAAAAAGGCTCTTCGGAATATATAGAGTTGTATGATTCGAACTTCGAGAGATTGCGTCTGCCGGCAACCGGATATAAGCCTCTTACATTTGAGGTAAGTACGAAAATGGGCGACGGGGCTACATTCCAGCTAGCAGGCACGGGATATAATTCTTCCTACAATTTCTATAATGGCAAGCCGGTTATCGGTGCCTGGTACTATTATTATCTGACGGTAGATGAGGGCATCTCACAGTATTTCGTAGAATTGAACGGAAAGCTGATGGATGATGTTAAACTGGGTACTACAGTCTATCCGAATTCTTTCAGAGGAATAGAACCGGTTTATGACCTCGTGGTGAACACTTATCGTGACTATCAGGAAAAGGAGTTGGTAATCAACCTGGAGAAGGCTGGACAGCTGAAGTCTGAACTTGCCAAGGAAAACCCTGACTATCTTGTTTACAGGAATATCAAGGTAAACGGCGAGATAGACAAGCGCGACTTTGATGAGCTGGCGAGCCATTATTTCAAGAGTATAGACCTGAGCGGTGCCAAGGTGGTGGCTTATGACGGCTACAAGGCTGATATGGTTCCTGATTATGCATTTGATGGCAACACTTATCTGGAGCAGTTCAAGATGCCTTCCGGTGTCAGGGAGTTGGGTTTCAACGCCTTCAAGTCTACCAAACTGAAGGAGATAGATTTGCCTGAGACGATAGAGGAGTTCGGCCTCAATACATTCAATGCCTGCTTCGAATTGAAGGATGTATATATGCGTCATAAGGAGGCTCCTTACTGGATAAGCTGGTGTGTATTTGCCACCAAGAGCAGTCAGTTGTACCGCACGCTGCATCTCTATCCGGGCAGCAAGGCGAAGTATGAGGCTCATTCATACACCAAGAACTGGATAGTATACTTTGATAATGTGGTAGAAGATCTGGAGCCTACCGGCATCCATTCAGTAACATTGGATAAGGAGACTGGCAATAAGGCGATTTATGACCTGAACGGCCGCCGCATTACTGAGGCGATGAAGAAGGGTGTATACATCAAGAATGGCAAGAAAATCAGCGCGAAGTAGTGATTAATGATTAGTGATTATTACGATTGCTGATGATATATAAAAAATCCCCTGGTGACTTTGTGGCATCAGGGGATTTTTTTGCAGTAAGATACGCAAGTATGCCAGGCATTCCACCCTCCCTGCATTACGAAAAGAGGAGGGTGATGAGCGGGATGGTGATGATGCTGCCAACCGTGGTGATGAACGTCATCTCGGTGATGAGTGAAGGATTGCGGCCGTATTTCAGACAGAACATCGTGCCGAAACTCGCTACGGGCATCGCAATGACAACCGTATTGATGTCGTTGACCTGATCGCTTACGCCACATACCTTGAACAGGAAATAAATGCTCAGAGGTACTACCACAAGACGCAAGAACGAGGAGAGGTATACCTTAGGACTGCCGATAATCTCCTTCACCGGCAACTTAGCCATCGAGGAACCGATAATCATCAGGGCTGCCGGAACCGTTATGTTGCCCACCATCGTTACCGGACGCGCAATGATATCGGGCGTATGAACCCCGAAGGCTACCAGGAGGGCGGCAACAAAGGCACCCAGAAGAGCCGGAGAAAACAGCACCTTAGGATTGAACTGCTTGATGCTGTACTCGCCCTTGATGAGCATTACACCTGCCGTAAAAATAAAAAAGGTGTTCGGCATGTTGAGCAGCGCGGCATAAAAAATGGCCTTCGGACCGAATATGCTTGAAACAATAGGGTAGCCGATGAAACCTACGTTGGCAAACATCAGCGCAAAACCTATCATACCCTGGTCATCATGATTGCGCGTGATGAGACGCGGCACCCAGAAACCGAATACCAGCAAAAGGATGTAGGTAAGAAAACCTACGCCCAGGAGGGGAAGGATGAGCGTGCGGTCGGGCAGGTCATCGCCCATTACTGACGAGAGCACCAGCAGAGGACAGGTGATATCTACCACCATGCTGGATAGCTTCTTGTCAAACTTGTCGCCCATATATCCCAACTTGCAGGCGACGTAACCTAAAATCACGATGATGAAAAGTATCACCATCACTTCCAAATTCTTCATTTATCCTGAAAATCTATACCTTATATATATGTATGCCGGAATCCCGATTTTCCATCGGAATTTCCGGCAAAAATGGGTTAATCGATAAATCGCTTGGTAATATCTCCGTAGTTCTCGATGCGGCGGTCGCGGAGGAATGGCCACCAGCGGCGCACATTCTCGCTGTTCTTCAGGTCGATATCTACTACCAGGCTCTCTTCTTCCTGATCGCTGGCACGGTAGTGGAGCTCGCCCTGAGGACCGGCTACGAAACTGCTGCCCCAGAACTGGATACCCTCGGTCTGACCGCTAGGATCAGGCTCGAAACCTACGCGGTTTACGGCGATGACCGGCAATCCGTTGGCTACGGCATGGCCCCGCATCACGGTAGTCCACGCCTCGCGCTGGCGCTGCTGCTCCTCCTCGGTATCATAGGTGGCATAGCCGATGGCGGTAGGATAGATGAGCATTTCGGCTCCCTGCAGCGCCATCAGACGGGCTGCTTCGGGATACCACTGGTCCCAGCAAACCAGCACGCCGAGCTTGCCTACAGAGGTCTGGATAGGGTGGAAACCGAGGTCGCCCGGAGTGAAATAGAACTTCTCGTAGTAGGCAGGATCGTCGGGGATGTGCATCTTGCGGTATTTTCCGGCTATGCTTCCATCCTTCTCCATCACTACCGCTGTATTGTGGTAGAGGCCCGGAGCGCGGCGCTCGAAGAGGGAGGTGACGATGACGACGCCGAGATCCTTGGCAAGCTTGCCGTAGAAATCGGTCGAAGGGCCCGGAATAGGCTCTGCCAGGTCGAAGAGGTCAACATCCTCTACCTGACAGAAATAGAGGGAGTTATGAAGCTCCTGAAGCACGATGAGCTCTGCGCCGCGATGGGCGAGGTCGATGATGCCTTCTGCCAGGCGCTGTTTGTTGTTGGCGATATCTGCCGTATTATGAAGTTGTAATAAACCGACGTTCATTTTTTACTTTTAATGTTAAATGTTTAATGTTAAATGTGGAATGTTGAGTCTCTGAGGGCTCCCTCGGGCAACTGCATGGTGATGCAGTGGATGCTGCCATGCTGGCGGATGATGGTCTGCGAATCTACACCGATGATTTCGCGGTCGGGGAAGGCGAGCTGAATCTGCTTGCGTGCCTTCTCGTCCTTTTCCGGCTGATTGTAGGTGGGATAAATCACCGCCTTGTTCAGTATCAGGAAGTTGGCATAGGTGGCAGGCAGGCGGTCGCCCTCGCTCTCAGGGTTGGTGGTGAGGCAGTCGCCCTCATCATAGATAGGGTCGGGCATCGGCAGTTTGAGCAAGCGGTAAGGGTATCCCTCCCAGGTGAAGAGGCCCTTGAGCTGCTTCTCCAGCGCCTGGAAGTCTTCATACTGCTCATCTTCCGGATTATCGCAGCCTACATATAATAAGGTGTCGTGTGGAGCCACTCTCACGATGGTGTCGATGTGGCCGTCGGTATCATCGCCTATCAGATTGCCGTGATCCAGCCAGACGACTCTCTTGAGCTGGAAGAAAGTCTGCAGCAGATGGTCGATGCTGTCGTGGTCGAGCGGCTGGTTGCGGTGAGGCGCCAGCAGGCACTGTGAGGTGGTGAAGAGTGTACCCTTTCCGTCACTCTCGATGCTGCCTCCTTCGAGCACGAAGCCCTGGTGGTTCTCTATATCGGCATTGAAGGCTGCCTGATAGTATAGTTGCAGGGTGATGGCATTATCCTTCTCCCATCTGAACTTTTCGCCCCAGCCGTTGAACTTGAAGTCGAGTATACGGTAAGGCACCATCCAGGTGTTCTGCTTTCTGCGCAGCACCATCGTGAGGGGTCCGTGATCGCGCACCCAGGTATCATTGCTTTCTACCTCGTAGAGCAGCACGCGGCTCATCTGTTCGGCAGAGAGTTTTTTCTTGAGCTGGTATCTGGTGGCAGGCACATCGGGTGTAGCCACAAGCAGCTGCTCGTAGCGCGTGATGATATCTGCCAGTTCGAGATAAGTATCTGTAATTTCAGGCAGATACGGCTTCCAGTCGGTGCCGGCATGTGGCCAGGTGAGCATGATGGCGCTCTGTGGCTCCCATTCGGCAGGGAGTGCGAAATCGCAGTGTAATGTAGATTGATGCATAAGCTATACTATTTTTATGATACGATGTTCTAAACCAATTTATTCTACTCTGTTCTTCATCGGGAACCTTTCCTTGGGGGACGGGCTCCGTTCTGCTTTTATGAAGTATGCTTGCAAAATTAATAAAAAATCTACAACTATCGGCTGTTTTTGTGAAATATTTTGCGCAAAAGCGAAACTTTGTATTAAAAAAGTTTAAACGGAGGGCTGTATGGAGATAAAATCGGGGAAAAATGAGTAACTTTGCAGTCTAAAAATAAAATATTGAATAGGAGCGTGAAAATAAAACAGGTAGTTGATGCCCTTGAACATTACGCGCCTCTGCCCTTGCAGGAAGGATATGATAATGCCGGCCTGCAAGTTGGATTGACAGAGGCGGTAGAAATGTCAGGGGCATTGTTGTGTCTTGACGTTACTGAAGCCGTGGTAGACGAGGCCATCCAGAAGGGATGTAACCTCATCGTGAGCCATCATCCGCTGATATTCCGCAAACTGGCGAGAATCTCGGACGAGAACTACGTGCAGCGTACCGTGCGCAAGGCGATTAAGAATGATATTACCATCGTGGCGATGCATACCAACATGGATGCGGCTGCCGGCGGCGTGAACTTCAAGATTGCCGAGAAACTGGGACTGCGAAACGTGCAGTTCTTTGCAGGCGAGAAGGAAGTGGACGGCGTGAAGGGCGGCGAGGGCGTCATCGGAGAGGTGGCTGAGGACCTGGCAGCCGACGACTTGGTGCTGATGCTCAAGGAGCGGTTTGGCGTGGAGTGCGTGCAGTGCAACCAGTTGCTTCGCCGGTCTATCAGGAAGGTGGCACTCTGCGGTGGAGCAGGTGCTTTCTTGCTCGACGCAGCCATCAAGGCAGGTGCCGATGCCTTCATCACGGGCGAGATGAGCTATCACGAGTATTTCGGCCACGAGCAGGAGATTCAGATTTGCGTCATCGGGCACTATCAGAGTGAGCAGTTTACGGGCGAAATCTTCCGCAGCATCATCCAGGAGAATTTCCCTGATGCCAAATGCTGCATCTCGGAGATAAATACGAATCCGATATTGTATTTATAGGTTGGAAGGGCGCAAGCCTCATTCAACATTCAACATTTAACATTCAACATTAAAAAAAATAAAGTTATGGCAAAGAAAGATCCTACAGATTTGACAGTGGAAGAGAAGTTGAAGGCTCTATATCAGCTTCAGACCACCTTGTCTGCAATTGATGAAAAGCGTGCGTTGAGAGGTGAGTTGCCTCTCGAAGTTCAGGATTTGGAAGACGATATTGCTGGTCTTACCACCCGTATCGAGAAAATCCAGACCGATATTGAGCAGTTTGACCGCGCCATCGATCAGAAGCAGCACGAGATTGAGGAGGCTCAGGCTAGCGTGGAGCGTTATAAGAAGCAGCTCGAAATGGTTAGTAACAACCGCGAGTATGATACTTTGAGCAAGGAAATCGAGTTCCAGGAGCTGGAAATCGAACTTTGCAGCAAGAAAATCCGCGAGGCGCAGCAGACAATCAACGAGCGCCTGAACGACCTTCACAAGGCTGAGGACCAGAAGGCTGACCGCGAGAAGGGTCTGGTAATGAAGCGTTCTGAGCTCGAGTCTATCATGGCTGAAACCCGTGAGGAAGAGGAGAATTTGAAGGAGAAGGCATTCGAGCTCGAGAAGAAGATTGAGCCACGTTTGCTCCAGAGCTTCAAGCGCATCCGTAATGGTGCCCGCAACGGTTTGGGTATCGTTTACGTGCAGCGTGATGCATGTGGCGGTTGCTTCAACAAGATTCCACCTCAGCGCCAGCTTGATATCAAGATGCACAAGAAGATTATCCCTTGTGAGTATTGCGGCCGTATCCTCATCGACCCAGAATTGGCTGGTGTTAAGATTGAGGCTCCTAAGACTGAGGAGAAGCCAAAGCGCAAGCGCGCTATCCGCAGAAGAAAGACTGAGGGTGAGGATTAAAAGATACAATGAAGGCTCGCCAAAATTGCTTGGCGAGCCTTTATTTTTTTCGACCTGTACGGTTTAAATTACCCAATACGCCCTGAAAGGGCAGAAGCTCCTAGCCCAGGGCATCGCCCTGGGTAATAATGAACGCAAACCCGTCGCCCTGTAAGGGCAAAAGCTTTAAAACTCCAGACAAAACATAAAGCTTTTGCCCTTACAGGGCGTCTTGCTGATTGCCATCATACCCAGGGCGATGCCCTGGGCTAGGAGCTTTTGGGCCTTCAGCCCGTACTTGAACCACATGCGAAAGTTCAGTTAGAGTCCTCTAGCCTTGTAAATGCGGTCTTTGGCGTCGTTGATTTCCTGGAATTTCTTCTCGGCTGCACGGCGCACATCTTCGCCTAGGGCTGCTACCTTGTCAGGATGATGCTTGAGCGCCATCTTGCGGTATGCGGCCTTCACCTCATCGTTTGAGGCGTCAGGACTGATGCCCAGAACACGGTAGGCATTATCCAGACTGCCTGTTGAAGAAGCCCCGCTCTCCAGGTTCAGCATCTGGTCTACATCCTCGGCAGAAAGACCCATGTGGATGGACATCTCCTTGAGTGCCTGAATCTCCTGAGAATTCACAACTCCATCGGCCTGGGCTATCATGACGAGGAAATTGAGCAGCTGCAGGCGCTGTTCGTACATCATGTTGGCACGTATCTGATGACAGCTGTCCTGTATCACCGAACGGTACTGCTGCATGCCCATCTGCTTCTGCTGTTCGAAGAGTTTGAGGAGGATTTCCACGCCCTGCTGCTTGGCAGCCTCGCCGAAATTCTGACGCAGGAAGCGGCGCACCATCTCCATCTCGGAATGCATGATCTTGCCATCTGCATTGATGATGTAGGAACTGAGCACCAGCAGCGAAAACATGAAGGAGTTTCGCTCTCCCTCATAGCTCTGCTGGCGGCTGTAGCTCTGATTGCCGAAGCCCTGGCGGCCGTTGTGCTGCTGGCCGCTGTAGGCATCGTAGGCGTTGTTGTAATGGTGGTCGCCGTCGCGGTTTACCGCATCCAGTCCGTGCTCAAAGAGGGAACCGAGGGCATAGCCTGCCAGGGCTCCCAGCGGACCGGCTGTGATGAAACCGAGCACACCACCTATCCATTTACCTGCTGCCATCTTTTAGTTGTTGAAATAGTAGAGGAAAGAAGCGATGCCTGAGAGGGCTGGCTTGCGCTGACCTTCTATTTCGATGTCAAACTTGATGCTGGTCTTGCAGATGCCACGGATGTTCTGGATGTCGTGGAGAGTGGCTACCAGGCGCACGCGTGAACCGGTGATGACTGGCTGACCGAACTTCATCTTGTCCATGCCGTAGTTTACGAGCATCTTGAGGTTGTTTACCTCGATAATCTGCTGCCAGAGGTATGGGAGTACTGAGAGGGTGAGGTAACCGTGAGCGATGGTGCTGTGGTAAGGGCTCTCTACCTTGGCGCGCTCTACGTCTACGTGGATCCACTGTGGGTCGAGTGTAGCGTCTGCGAACTTGTTGATACGGTCCTGGTCAATCTGCAACCAGTCTGATTCTCCTAACTTCTCACCGAGGTGAGATGCAAATTCCTCGTAGGAATTGATTACTAATTTTGCCATTTCTTATTTTTCTCTTTATTATAAATATTATTGTTTTCCTATTTTCCGTCTTCAGCTTCCAGCTTCCAACTATTAACTTTTAACTATAAACTTTTAACTCAATTCAGTCTCTTCTGAAAATATCGCGGGTGTAAACCTTTTCTGCCACATCATCCAGACACTTGTCATACCGGTTGGCGATGATGGCCTGGCTCTGCTGCTTGAAGGCATCCAGGTTGTTTACGATGCGGCTTCCGAAGAAGGTGGTTCCGTCTTTCAGCGTAGGCTCGTAGATGATAACCTGCGCGCCCTTTGCCTTGATGCGCTTCATCACGCCCTGTATGCTGCTCTGGCGGAAGTTGTCGCTGTTGCTCTTCATCGTGAGCCGGTATACGCCGATGGTGCAAGGCTTCTCTTCCTCCTCGCTGAAGTTGTTCTGGTTGGCATAATCGTAGTAGCCAGCCATGTTCAGCACGCGGTCGGCGATGAAATCCTTGCGGGTGCGGTTGCTCTCTACAATCGCCTGAATCAGGTTCTCAGGCACATCGGCATAGTTGGCGAGCAGCTGCTTGGTATCTTTCGGCAGACAGTAGCCGCCGTATCCGAAGGAAGGGTTGTTGTAGAAGGTGCCGATGCGAGGGTCCAGACCCACTCCGTCGATAATCGCCTTGGTGTCGAGGCCCTTCATTTCGGCGTAGGTATCCAGCTCGTTGAAGTAGCTCACGCGCAGGGCGAGGTAGGTGTTGGCGAAGAGTTTCACTGCCTCTGCCTCGGTAAGTCCCATAAACAGGGTTTCTATGTCTTGCTTGATGGCTCCCTCTTTCAGCAGTTCTGCAAAGGTGCGGGCTGCCTGGTCCAGTCGCTCGTCACCATTCGGTCTGCCTACGATGATGCGGCTCGGGTAGAGGTTGTCGTAGAGTGCCTTGCTCTCGCGCAGGAATTCTGGAGCGAAGATGATGTTCTTGCTGCCCGTCTTCTGGCGGATGCTTTCGGTGTAGCCTACCGGAATGGTGCTCTTGATGACCATGATGGCATCGGGATTCACCTGCATCACCAGACGGATGACTTCTTCTACGTGCGAGGTGTCGAAGTAGTTTTTCACCGGATCATAGTTGGTTGGTGTGGCAATCACTACGAAGTCGGCATCCTTATAGGCTTCTTCTCCATCGGTTGTGGCTTTGAGGTTGAGTTCCTTTTCAGCCAGATATTTCTCTATGTATTCGTCCTGGATAGGCGAGCGGCGCGAGTTGATGAGCTCCACCTTTTCGGGTACCACGTCTACTGCCACCACCTCATGATGCTGGCTCAGCAGGGTAGCGATGCTCAGGCCTACATATCCTGTTCCGGCTACGGCGATTTTTATCTTTTTATTCTCCATTTCTTTCTGTTCTTTTAGGCAGTCTATACCTTAATATATATATATTAGATGCAAAGATAATGCAAACGAGAGCAATGAAAGCTTGCTTTCAAATTGCCGAGTGCAGTTTATCTTATGCAAAGATAGTATAAAAGGAGGAGACTACAAAATGAAAATGGGTTTTTTATTAAAAAATAACGCGAGAAAGGGGATGGGAGGAAAAGGAGTGTTCAAAAAGGGAGAGGAAAAGGAGGCAGGAAAAAAGGCCTCCAAAATTCGCGAATTCTAAAACGGATGGCCGGTTGGGCGGAAATTCGCAAATTTTGAAGGCTGGGGGAAGCTCTGTTTAAAAACTTCCGGACTGGCCCCGACGCTCTCATAATGTCAATAAATCGGAATAATCGGGGATGGTCTCTAAAAATACATATTTTTTACTTTCATAATCCATCTTGCAGATGTAATGCTCCAGCCCGTTGCTCACCACCAGGAAGTCGACATGGAGCAGGAGATTGTAGACCGAAATCTGGTCGAACACTTTCTGCGTGATGGGAATATGGGGTGCTTTGTACTCGATAATCATGCGGGGCTGCAGCTCACGGGAGTAGAGCACACTGTCGGCGCGCAGCACCTTGTCGCCACATTTCAGCTGGATTTCGTTGGCGAGCAGAGAGGCAGGATACCCCTTGTGCTCGATGAGAAAATGAACGAAATGCTGGCGCACCCACTCTTCGGGAGTGAGCGTGATGAACTTCCGGCGCAGCACATCCAGTATCTGGGGATGCTGTTTTGAGCCCGAAACCTTGATGTCGAAAGATGGCAAATTTAAGCGAATCATTTTTCTATACCTTATTATATATAGGGGTTATATTTCTTTCTTATCTGTTTTCGATATGGTTTCTTTTCTTCTTTTAACCATACCTCATTTTCAAAAACTACCTCTTTTATATAGGCAGTTCAATTTATTTTTTGTAACTTTGCAGTCGAAGTGCAGCTGAAAACTGCACCTCAGAAAACTGCGAACCTGGAGGCGGAGCAAATGCTTGTCCGCACCCCCGGAGTTTGCTGGGTGCAAAGTTACAAAAAATAATCCAATGGTAGAAAAGAAAAGTGCAATAAGTTACGAGTCAATCATGAAAGATTTGAAGGCTCGGAAGTATTCTCCCGTCTATGTTCTGATGGGCGAGGAACCTTTTTATATAGATAAGATCTGCGACTACATTTCAGAAAATGTGCTCCAGCCCGAGGAGCGTGACTTCAACCAGACGGTAGTTTTCGGAGCTGATGTAACGGGTGCGCAAGTGGCAGATTTGTGCAAGGGCTATCCGATGATGTCGGAGTATAGAGTGGTGGTTGTGAAAGAGGCTCAGAATTTGCGGAATTTGGAAGCGCTCGAGAAGTACCTCGAAAATCCGGTAAAAACAACCATCCTTGTTTTCTGTCATAAAAACGGCAAGCTCGACAGCCGTAAAAAGTTTTCTGCCCTCGCTGCCAAGGCGGGTGTGGTTTTTGAAAGCAAGAAACTCTACGACCGAAATCTGCCGGGCTTCATCGAGACTTATCTCAAGACCCGCAAGGCGACCATAGAACCCAAAGCTACCCAGATGGTGGCTGATCATGTGGGAGCAGATTTGCACCGACTCACTTCCGAGCTCGACAAACTGCTCATTTCTCTTCCAGAGAATGACCGGCGTGTTACTCCGGAGATTGTGGAGCGAGAAATAGGGGTGAGCAAAGATTTCAATGCCTTTGAGCTGAGAAGTGCCATCATCAGCCGCGATGTGTTCAAGGCAAATCAGATAATAAATTATTTTGACAGCAATCCGAAGAGTGGTTCTCTCTTCACGCTTCTCCCGATGCTCTTTACTTATTTCCAAAACCTGATGATTGCTTATTATGCACCCAACAGGCAGAACGAAAATGAGCTCGCAAAATTCCTGGATTTGCGCGGAGCTTGGGCGGCGCGCGAATATATTACAGGAATGAGGAACTATACGGGCGTGAAAGTGATGGCGATTATTGAGAAGTTTAAGGAGGTGGATGCGAAGATAAAGGGACTGGATAATCCATCCACTCCAGTGGGTGAACTGATGAAAGAACTCATCTTTTTTATCCTTCACTGATGCTGAAGAGCGAAGTGGGGGGAGAGTAGGCGAGCTCCTGCTGAGAGTTTTCTCTCGGCAGGAGCTCGTTTCCGTTTTCGGCCTTCTTTGCCGCCTGTTTCCAGAAAGCAGCCAACTAGCGTTTAGCATTATAAATTTGCCCCAAATAGGGGATTTTCAGCTCTTTTTGGAGCGTTTACCTGGGCTCATTTTGGGCGATTTTTGGGCAAAAATGGGGGATTTAAGCGATTTTTCGAGCTAGATGCCCATTTTTCTGTTTTGCCTGAAAATAGACTTAACTTTATTGGTTATCAGTAACTTAGATAAATTAACCCTCTTCATTACTCGCGAATTTACCCGTCTCCTTGCCGATGGGCTGGAATACGCTAGAAATGGAAAAAATTGCCATTTCCTGTTGTCTGAAATCGGTCGTTTGCATTTATTAAGGTTTATGTTTCCTAAGTTCATGTTTTTAAATTCATAAATCAAAACGGGAGATTTTGATTTATAAACATAAACGCAAGAAAACTAAATACACGAATTTACATTTTATATTTATAAAAATAAAGATAAAACAGGGTATTTATAGTTATGAATGAATAAATATTCATGCTATATTTTGAATTTATAAGTAATGGAAACTCAGTTAGTTATGTGCTTTAGTTGTTTTGTAAACCATAGATTTTTACATAGGTATGGTGTAAACATTGCATAAATCGCTCTATATTCCTTTATTTAGGTGGTTTATGGTATGAATAACCAGTGATTTAGCCTAAATCTATAAAGAAAAGGTTCGTCATATATTTTGATTGATAGGTTTATATTTATAAAACTAAACCTAAAAACCGGATGGTGGAGTGAGTAGAATTTAAATTTATAAATAGAAACCTAAAGTTTAAAAATCTAAATTTATTCAGAAATGTTTGGTTATTCTAAATTTTTGCTTTATCTTTGTAAAATCAACCCGAAAAGGGCCCAAAAGTGGCTTGTTCGGAAATAAAACATCGTATCAGTAGAAAAATGAACGCTAAAATTTTTAGAGCATGAAAGATAGAATCAGACAGCTGATGGAGGACCAGCACCTCACTCAGCAAAACTTCGCTCAGATGATCGGAATCTCGACCGCTACGCTGAGCAATATTTTTAACGGGAAGACCAATCCATCGCTCAGTATTGTGGATGGCATCCATAAGAGTTTTCCTCAGGTAAACGTTTATTGGGTACTCTACGGTACTCCTCCTATGTATCAGAACCAGGCTTCCCAGGGTGGCAGCGAAGAGGGTGCTGCTGATATGCATCAAGGCATTACGGATGGGGCAGCCGGTGGTGCTGAGGGGATGAAGCAGGGCAGTCAGCCTTCTGGAGCCGCCTCTGCCGAGCCTATGCTCGATTTTGGAGCCGAAGGAGCCACAGCCTCCCCTACTTCTCCCTCGCTCTTTGACCAGCCTCAAATGCAGGGTGTAAATCGTACACCTAAAAATATCGCCCAAGCGGCGGTAAAATTTGTAGACAAACCGCAAAGAAAGATTACCGAAATCCGTATTTTCTACGATGATCAGACCTGGGAAACCTTCGTTCCTAAGAAATAAAGTAGGGATTGGAGAACTCTAAAACAATCACATAGGAGCGGCGATAAAGAAAAAATATCTCTTTTCTTTTCGTCAATTCGGATTTTTGATGTACCTTTGCATCGTAGAAACGTAGGTGGGCGTAACCGGAAGCTACGCGTACCTATTATAATATACGTACATTATATAATAAGCATATTAAAAATTAGCAATAAGATGAAAAAATATGTTCTCGACCTCAAGGTGGTTTCTGTAGAGGCGCTTAGCGATAAGCACGTTTTGATTAAGCTTACCGATGAGAAACCTTTGCCTGAAATCTTGCCTGGCCAATTCGTTGAAGTAAGAGTAGACCATTCGCCTACTACCATGCTTCGCCGTCCTATCTCAATCAATTTCGTGGATCGTGAAAATAATCAGCTCTGGTTGCTCGTAGCAATGGTGGGCGATGGTACCCGTCAGCTCGGACAGCTCAAGGAGGGCGACGTGCTCAACTGTATGCTGCCTCTCGGCAACGGCTTCACCATGCCTACCGGGAAGAGCCAGAAATATCTGCTCGTAGGTGGCGGCGTAGGTGTGGCTCCGCTCCTCTATTTCGGAAAACTCATCAAGGATTTCGGGGCTGAAGTTACCTTCCTGCTGGGTGCACGTAAGGCTACAGATCTGCTCGAACTGGATGAGTTTGCCAAGATCGGAAAGGTATGCATCACTACCGAGGATGGCTCGGCTGGCGAGGTAGGTTTCGTTACCAACCACTCTGTTCTGGAGAACGAGAAGTTTGATATGATTTCTACCTGCGGACCTAAGCCGATGATGGTGAGCGTGGCTCGCTTTGCCAAGAAGGCTGGCGTGGAGTGCGAGGTTTCTCTCGAGAACAAGATGGCGTGCGGTGTGGGCGCCTGCCTCTGCTGCGTAGAGAAAACTACCGAGGGTAATCAGTGCGTCTGCAAGGATGGACCTGTCATCAACATCAAGAAACTTACTTGGGAAATCTAAGTGAAGAGTGAAGAACGAAGAGGGAAGAATTCGTTTGAAAGTGAAGAGTGAAGAACGAAAAGTGAAGAATTCGTTTGGAAACGAAGAACGAAGAGTGAAGAATTCTCTTGTCTTTGTTTGTAAAAACATTTTTAAGTAAAACAGAAGATTATGGCTGATTTAAGTGTAAAGATAAAGGATTTGGAGTTGAAGAACCCTGTGATGACTGCATCGGGTACTTTCGGCTACGGATTGGAATTTGCCGATTTCGTTCCTCTGGAGGAGATTGGCGGTATTATCGTGAAGGGCACTACCCTGGAACCGCGCGAGGGAAACGACTATCCGCGTATGGCTGAAACGCCTCAGGGCATGCTCAACTGCGTAGGTTTGCAGAACAAGGGTGTGGAGTATTTCTGCTCTCACATTTATCCTCAGATCAAGGACATTGATACCAATATGATTGTCAACGTGAGCGGACATTCGCCTGAGAGTTATGCTGAGTGTGCGGCGCGCATCAACGAGCTGGATAAGATTCCGGCCATAGAGCTGAACATCTCCTGTCCTAACGTGAAGGATGGCGGCATGGCCTTCGGTGTAACCTGCGAGGGGGCAGCCAGCGTGGTGAAGGCGGTGAGAAAGGTTTATAAGAAGACCCTCATCGTGAAGCTTTCGCCTAATGTTACCAGCATTGCCGACATCGCCCGTGCCGTGGAAGCTGAGGGTGCCGATTCTGTTTCGCTCATCAACACGCTGATGGGTATGGCGGTGGATATTGAGAAGCGCCAGCCTCTCTTGAGCATCCGTACGGGTGGTTTGAGCGGTCCTTGCGTTAAGCCTGTTGCCCTGCGCATGGTTTGGGATGTGGCTCATGCCGTAAACATTCCGGTTGTTGGTCTGGGCGGCATTTCTTCTGCCAAGGATGCCATTGAGTTCCTGATGTGCGGTGCTACGGCCATTGAGATTGGTACAGCCAACTTCATTGATCCTGCGGTTACGAAGAAGGTGAAGGATGGAATCAACGAGTGGCTTGATGCTCACGGATGCAAGAGTGTGACTGAGATTATCGGGGCCATCAAGTAAATTACACCTTATTATAATAAGGAGTGGCTCATACTTTGACGCCCTGTTTTAGGGCGTCAAGTGGGTTAACTTCTTGATATACAACAGAATAACTTTTTGTAAAAATATAAGGTTATGGATTTGAATCAGATAAACCCTGTTCTGTTGCTTGCTACGCTGACGCAGCAGATTGTAGAGCAGGAGAAAAAATTGGCAGAACAGAAGGATTCTGCGGAACACTCGTCTGTAAAAGCCTCTCTGAGCGAGAACCTCCTGAAGCGAGGCAATCTGCTGATGCAGATGGGCGACAAGGATGGTGCCGGAAAGGACATGAAGCGCTACCTGGAGCTGAACCCGGAGAAAGTAGGGGAGCTGACAGGAGAATTCAAGGCTGAAGGCAGAGAACATTGCAGATAAAGGAAGGGGCTTGCCTCACGGATTCCGGCGTTGCGTCTCTCCCTAGCGCCTGGCTTTTGAGTACATTTTTCTGCATTTTTCCGTATTCTGATGATAAAAATCGGGCGAAAATATGTTTTTTAGCATAAAATATAAGGAAAATGAAGAAAAATATATCAAATTGTTTGGCAATATCAAAGAAAAATGTTACTTTTGCAGTCGAGTTGAGATTTTAGCAAGTCGAGACTCGAAATCTGAGCACTCCCTGCTCCTTATATAATAAAGAGGTGTAGGAAAGAACTCGGGAAAATCTGAGCACAGATAAGCTCCTTATATAATAAAGGAGAAACGGGCTCGGAAAGAACAAAAGTGAGTAACATATAAAATGTAAAGACAATGAAGAAGTTTAACGCATTCTTTTTTAGCTATTACTTTTACTTTGCAAATAATTGTAAAGCGGGAAGTTGCGTGTAAATTTCAACTTAGGATATTAGATTCTTGAAATCATCGAAACGGTCCCGCTCTTATTGAGTAGGACCGTTTTTCGTAACATTAGACAAGATAAAAGAAACATGAAGAGAATAGCAATTCAAGGAGAGCTGGGATCTTTCCACGACATTACCGCCCACCAGTATTTCGAGGGCGAACAGATTGAAATCATCTGTTGTGCTACCTTTGAAGAGGTGTTCGAAAACATCAAGCGCGACCCTACAGTAGTAGGCATCTGCGCTATAGAAAACACCATCGCGGGCAGCCTGCTCCACAATTACGAACTGCTCCGGCAGAGCGGAACCACCGTGGTAGGCGAACACAAGCTCCATATAGAGCACAGCATCTGCTGTCTGCCAGAAGACGACTGGAGCACCCTGCAGGAGGTTCACTCCCATCCGGTAGCCCTCATGCAGTGCGGCAAGTTCCTAGCCAACCATCCCGACCTCAAGGCGGTGGAGGCAGAAGATACCGCAGGCTCGGCAGCCTACATCGCCCAGCACAAGGTAAGGGGATGGGCAGCCATCTGCTCTTCTTACGCTGCCCACATGTACGGCATGAAGGTGCTGCAGGAAGACATCCACGACAATCCGCACAACTACACCCGATTCCTCGTGGTCTGCAATCCGCAGAAGGCAGCCCTGCTCCGTCCCATCGAAAAGGCCAACAAGGCGAGCATCGTCTTCAGTCTGGCTCACGATAAGGGATCGCTCTCCAAGGTACTCACCATCCTGAGTTTCTACGACATCAATCTCACGAAAATCCAATCGCTGCCAAACATCGGACATGAGTGGGAATACCTCTTCTACGTAGACCTCACCTTCGACAACCTGACCCGATACCGCCAGAGTATCGACGCCATTACGCCGCTCGTGAAGAAAATAAAGGTGTTGGGAGAATATGAGGAGAAGGAGTAAATTAAGTGAAGAATGAAGAACGAAGAGTGAAGAATTCGCCAGTTCGGAGGGTGAAAGCCCATTTATACATTATTAATTATAAATTATTCATTGAAAATTATGATACAACCAGCCAATAGAGTAACGGAAATACAGGAATACTACTTCAGCCGCAAGCTGAAGGAAGTGGCTAAGCTTAATGCCGAGGGCAAAGACATTATCAGTCTGGCCATCGGAAGTCCAGACATGCCGCCTTCTAAGCAGACCATTGACAAGCTCTGCGAGGTAGCCAACAATCCCAACGCACACGGATATCAGCCTACGGTGGGCATACCAGAGTTGCGCAAAGCAATGGCTGGTTTCTATAAGCGCTGGTATGATGTAGACCTCGACTGGGCTACAGAAATCCAACCCCTCATAGGTAGCAAGGAAGGCATTCTGCACGTAACGCTCGCCTTCTGCAATCCTGGCGATGAGGTGCTTATCCCGAACCCTGGATACCCTACCTATACCGCCATCAACAAGATTCTGGGTACCAGGATTACCTACTACGATCTGAGAGAGGATAACGGATGGCAGCCCGATTTTGACGCCCTGGAGAAGATGGACCTGAGTCACGTAAAACTGATGTGGACCAACTATCCTAACATGCCGACAGGCGGTGTGGCAAAGCGCGAAACCTACGAAAAGCTGGTGGCATTCGCCCAGAAGCACAACATCGTGGTGGTGAACGACAACCCATATTCGCTCATCCTCAACGAGCACCCTATGAGCATCATGCAGGTTCCGGGAGCTAAGGACTGCTGCATCGAGTTCAATTCCCTGAGCAAGAGCCACAACATGCCAGGCTGGCGTGTGGCGATGATTTCGAGCAACAAGACTTTCATCTCATGGATTCTGAAGGTGAAGAGCAACATCGACAACGGAAGCTTCCGAGGCATACAGCTGGCAGCTGCCGAGGCGATGCTTAACAACACGGATGAATGGCATCGCGAGAACAACATCCAGAACTACCGCCGCCGGCGCGACATTGCTGAGGAGATCATGAAGGTGCTCGACTGCCAGTTTGACCCTAACCAGGTAGGAATGTTCCTCTGGGGCAAGATACCTGAGAAATATGCCGATGTAGAAGACCTGACAGAGAAGGTGCTGCATGAGGCACGCGTCTTTATCACCCCTGGCTTCATCTTCGGAACCAACGGCAAGCGTTACATCCGTATCAGCCTCTGTGCCAAGGATGAGAAGATGAAAGAGGCTCTGGAAAGAATCAAGAAGGTTTTTGAAAGGTAAAAGGCCTTTGAAAGGTAAAAAGGTAAAAGGGTAAAAAGGTAAAAAGAGCCTTTCCCCCTTTGAAAGATAAAAAGAGCCTTTCCCCTTTCCGCCCCCGTTCCCAGCGATTCCATCGCTGGTCCCCAAAGAAAAAAGTAAAAAAATAAAAATATTCGACTATGGAATTAGAATTAGAACCATTGAATTTTCCTAGTGATCAGGAACGCCCTTGCGTCATTGCCGGCCCTTGCTCGGCAGAGACAGAAGAGCAGGTTATGACTACCGCTAAGCAGTTGGCTGCCAAAGGTTGCCACATGTTCCGCGCAGGTGTGTGGAAGCCACGCACCAAACCGGGAGGCTTCGAGGGTAACGGTGAAACAGCCTTGCCTTGGATGAAGCAGGTGAAGGAAGAAACAGGCATGCTGACAGCTACTGAGGTGGCTACCCCAGAGCATGTAGAGCTCGCACTGAAATATGGAATCGACATTCTCTGGGTAGGCGCACGTACATCTGCCAACCCATTCGCCATGCAGGCACTTGCCGACAGTCTTCAGGGCGTAGACGTGCCAGTGCTCGTTAAGAACCCGGTAAACCCAGACCTCGAGCTTTGGATCGGTGCCCTGCAGCGCATCAACCAGGCAGGCATCAAGAAACTCGGTGCCATCCACCGCGGATTCTCCAGCTTCGACAAGAAGATTTACCGCAACCTTCCTATGTGGCAGATTCCTATCGAGTTGCACCGCCGCATACCACAGTTGCCAATCATCTGCGACCCTAGCCACATCGGTGGCCGACGCGACCTCATCGCCCCTCTCTGTCAGCAGGCAATGGACTTAGGTTTCGACGGCCTCATCGTTGAGAGCCACTGCAGCCCAGACGATGCATGGAGCGATGCTAAGCAGCAGGTTACCCCAGAGGTGCTGGATTACATCCTCAGCCTCCTCGTAGTGCGCGATGAGCATTATTCTACAGAGGGTCTGCACCAGCTGCGCGGTCAGATTGACGAGTGCGACAACCAGCTGATGGATCTTCTGGCTAAACGTATGCGCGTTTGCCGCGAGATTGGTACCTACAAGAAGGAGCACAACATGACCATCGTTCAGACCAACCGTTACAACGAGATTCTCGACAAGCGTGGAGCCCAGGCAGCCCTCTGCGGCATGAGCCCTGAGTTTGCCGCTCAGATTTTCGAGCACATCCATGAGGAGAGTGTCCGCCAGCAGTTGGAAATCCTAAACCAGAAGTAAATTAAGTGAAGAGTGAAGAACGAAGAGTGAAGAATTCAAATGCTTTGAGGGCTAGGGTTCTTTGCTGTAGTTTTTCGTTTAAACAAATGATGCTGTAGAATTCTTCGTTCTTCACTCTTCACTCTTCACTTGAAAAATATGAGAATATTAATTATGGGAGCAGGTAAGATGGGAAGTTTCTTCATCGACCTGCTCAGCTTCGACCACGAGGTGGCGGTTTACGAGAAGGATGCCAAGCGCCTGCGCTTCACCTACAACTGTTACCGCTTCACTAAGATGGAAGAGATAGAGATGTTCCGCCCCGAACTGGCCATCAATGCGGTGACGGTAAAATATACGCTGCCAGCCTTTGAAGAGGTGTTGCCACATCTCTCTCACGACTGCATCATCAGCGACATAGCTTCGGTAAAGACCGGGCTGCAGGAGTTTTACGAGAAGAGCGGTTTCCGCTTCGTGAGCACGCACCCTATGTTCGGCCCAACCTTTGCCAATCTGAACCAGCTTTCAGAGGAGAATGCAGTCATCATCAAGGAGGGTGACTACATGGGCAAGATATTCTTCAAGGACCTCTACCAGAAGTTGGGGTTGAGTCTGCATGAGTATACATTTGATGAGCACGACCAGACGGTGGCCTACTCGCTGAGTATTCCTTTCGTGAGCACCTTTGCCTTTGCGGCAGTGATGAAGCACCAGGATGCTCCGGGCACCACCTTCAAGCGCCACATGCAGATAGCCAAGGGCGTGCTCAACGAAGATGATTACCTGCTGCAGGAAATCCTCTTCAACCCATACACATCGGGTCAGGTGACACAGATCAGAGAGGAGCTTGCTGAGCTCATCGACATCATCGACCACAAGGATGCGAAGCGTATGAAACTCTTCCTTACCAAAATCCGAAATCATGTGAAGGAAGATATTGAGATTAAAGAAAAATAGTTGTTGGTTTAGGGGGAGCCCTTATATTATTCCCCCCTTCCATTTTCATTGTTTTGCATGTAAATGCAGAATTTTTAAATTGTTTAAAGGCCTTGCATGTGAATGTAGGGCCCTTTTTATGTGTTGCCGGATGCGGAAAAGCTTAATGACCACCCCCGGTTAGTGATTAGGCAAGTGTGCGTACCCGGTAAGGCGCCAGTAGGTGGATAATAAGGAAAAAAGGGGCAAAATGAAAATATGTAAGGAGATAGGGGCGATTTATGAAATATTATTTGTACCTTTGCACCCACAAATCAAAGGATAGATTGTAGCATCAATAAAACAGGAGAGCAGTTCTATTATGAGTGAACAGAAAGAAATGAAAAATATGAAGAATGCTGCAGAGGCAAAGACCGCTGGGCAGAATACAACAGAAACAATAGTGAAGCAGACGGAAACTGCCGATGCTGCAAAACAGAATGATGCAGCTGAACAGCAGGCGGATGCTGCTGCCTTCCAGGTAGTGAACGAGGGCTTTTCAACCCATGAAGCCATTGAAGAGGCAAAACGCTGCCTACACTGCAAGATTCCGCAGTGCAAGAAGGGATGCCCGATAGGCAACGACATACCTGATTTCGTACACGAACTCTCTATGGGTAACATGGGTGCGGCGATGAGCATCATCAATGCCAAGAGCAACCTGCCGGCCATCTGCGGCCGTGTATGCCCTCATGAGAAACAGTGTCAGGGCAACTGCGTGCTCGGAAAGAAAGGCAAACCGGTACAGATCGGCAAACTGGAGCAGTTTATTGCCGATTTTGATACCAAGATGAACCTTTCGCGCGAGATGTTGCCACAGAAAACACGTGGCCGTGTGGCAGTCATCGGTTCGGGTCCAGCGGGCTTGACCGTAGCCGGCGATCTGGCGCGTCAGGGCTTCAACGTCACCATTTTCGAGGGTCAGGCTGAGCCGGGAGGCGTGTTGATGTACGGTATTCCTGAGTATCGCTTGCCTAAGTCGGTAGTGCGCGATGAGGTGGCTAAGATTGCTGCCCTCGGCGTGCAGTTTATCACCAACTGCATGGTGGGCGAGAACAATGTAACCATCGACAGTCTGTTCCGTGCAGGCTACGACGCCATCTTTATGGGCACAGGTACCAGCGTGCCTCAGAACATGGACTCTACACCGGGCTCAAAGCTCCACGGTGTGAGCCAGAGTACATACTTTCTGCATAACGTGAATGCCTATAACGAAGGCGCTTTGACCCGCGACATGGTTCCGCTGCGCGACGGCGAGAAGGTGGGTGTCATTGGCGGCGGAAACGTGGCCATGGATGCTGCCCGTACTGCTATCCGTCTGGGTGCCGATGTTACCGTGCTGTATCGTAAGACACAGGAAGAGATGCCTGCCATCCGGAGCGAATATGAAGATGCTGTGAAGGAAGGCGTGAAATTTGAGTGGAAAACTACCGTCGAGGCCTTTCTGAAGGGCAAAAACGGCCGTCTGGGAAGCTGTGTTCTGAACACTCCTGAGGGTGAAAGGGTAGAAAAATTCGACAGAATCTATCTCGCCATCGGTTCAAGACCAGCCAACCGTATCGTTTCTACCACTGCCGGAATCGAGGTGGATGAGAAGGGATATGTAAAAGTTGTTGAACGTCCGTTCGGTATGACCACCCGTCGCGGTGTGTTTGCCGGAGGTGATGTGGTACACCGTCCGCAGACTGTAGTCCTGGCAATGAAGGCTGCCAAGGAGGTGGCTCAGGGCATCGCTCAGTATGTAGATGCCATCAAGCTTCTTGAAGAGGCTAAGAGAATCGAGCAACGTGGAATAGTCGAATAATCAAATGAATTCAATAGAATTAAGTGAATTATTTCTGCAGTAACGGAACTGCTTTTACTGGGATTTGTCACTAGGCTCGGCAGACCTGCTGACTAGGCTCGGCAGAGCTGCTGAGCCTAGTGGTAATATCTAGGAAGCTATGTGTTTTGACTTGGGAAACTATGTGTTTTGACTAAAAAGACTATATGCAAGAACTCTAAAAACTATATGCTTTTACTTATAAAAATATTTCTTAGTTTGAAAACACCATATCTTTCCTTTGAATGATACTATATACCTTTGAATGATACTATATAAATAGACCAACTGTTATAGACGCTTAATTTTTTTCCATTACTCTTTAAATGAACTTAAACTTCTTTGGGAATTTAATGAAATATCAGATTTAATCATTACTTTTGTATCAGATTCATATTAAGAAGAAGTAATTTGTCTGGTACAAAGAAAAGATATAAATCAGAGAAAAAGCATGAAGCGTATCATATTGATTTTAACAGTATTGCTTGCCATGTTAGGGCAGGTAGCCTATGCGCAGAAAACGTGTGTCATCGCATCGGCAGAAAATCATGTGCCTATTCGTGAAGCACTTATTCATACCAATAACAATCATTGGGCAAGAACAGATTATCGGGGCTATTGGACGATGCGCTATCAGTTTGATTCAGCAACCGTATCGAAACCTGGTTTTATGAAGGCAACTATCCGGTATAAGGAACTGCCGGATACTCTGTTTCTCTTGCCGGATGCCAAACAATTAGGCGAAGTGACAGTTTGGGGCAAGAATCAGGAAGGCATCAAAAACATGGAAGAGGATATTCAGGAGAAGATAAACTCTTTGCCAACTTCATCTACTGGCATTGGTTTTGATGCTTTCGGATGGATGGATAAACAGGGAAAACGTGATAAGAAGCATCTGCAACAGGCTAAAAAGGTATTTGAAAAAATGGAACATAAGGATCCTGTGGTAGCTGCTTATGAAAAAGCAACGGGGAAAAAGTATGAATTGACTAATCCGTATGATGTCTCGGCTTTTAAGAAAGATCCTCCTTCTGAAATGGCTACAGAAGAGAAAAAAGCAACTTCTGATGCTGAATCAAAATCGAAAAAGAAGGAGAATCCTGAAAAATAAGCACAAGAGTAAACTGAAGAAATGAACTCGGGAAAGGCAGAGCGACAGCTATTTTAGCCGACGGGATAAAAAAAAAGCATAAACAAGTTGGCTTTCTCGAAAAAAAGTCGTATCTTTGTAGCCAAAAATATAAAGAAAGAAAAATGTTTGAAAATTTAAGTGATAGACTGGAACGCTCGTTCAAAATCTTGAAGGGCGAGGGAAAAATTACAGAAATCAACGTGGCGGAAACCATGAAGGATGTGCGCCGTGCACTCCTCGACGCCGACGTAAACTATAAAGTGGCTAAGGAATTCACCAACAAGGTGAAGGAGAAAGCACTCGGCATGAATGTACTTACTGCCGTAAAGCCGGGACAGTTGATGATCAAGTTGGTGCACGATGAACTGGAAGAACTCATGGGCGGCGAAGAAGCCCCATTGAAGCTCGAAAGCCATCCGGCCATCATCCTCATGAGCGGTCTGCAGGGTTCGGGTAAGACTACCTTCAGTGGCAAGCTTGCCAATATGCTCAAGACCAAGAAAGGCAAGAAGCCATTGCTCGTGGCCTGCGACGTTTACCGTCCGGCAGCTATCCAGCAGCTCCATGTAGTGGGTGAGCAGGTGGGTGTTCCGGTATACAGCGAGCCAGAGAACAAGGATGTGCTCAGTATCGCCGACCATGCTATCCAGCAGGCTAAGACCAACGGCAACGATGTGGTAATCGTCGATACAGCCGGACGTCTCGCCATTGATGAGCAGATGATGAACGAGATCAGCAATCTCAAGAATCATCTCCGTCCAGACGAAACCCTCTTTGTGGTTGACTCCATGACCGGTCAGGATGCCGTAAACACAGCTAAGGAATTCAACGACCGCCTCGACTTCAACGGCGTTGTTCTCACCAAGCTCGATGGTGATACCCGTGGTGGTGCTGCCCTCAGTATCCGTACCGTGGTAACCAAGCCAATCAAGTTTATAGGTACCGGCGAGAAGATGGACGCCATTGACGTGTTCCACCCAGCTCGTATGGCAGACCGAATCCTCGGCATGGGTGACGTGGTATCTCTCGTAGAGCGCGCACAGGAGCAGTTCGACCTGGAAGAGGCCAAGAAACTGGAGAAGAAGATCAGAAAGAACCAGTTTGACTTCAACGATTTCTACAACCAGATCCAGCAGATCAAGAAGATGGGTAACATCAAGGATCTGGCAGCGATGATTCCGGGTGTTGGCAAGGCTATCCGCGACGTAGATATCCCAGAGGATGCATTCAAGGGCGTAGAGGCCATTATCCAGAGTATGACTCCTAAGGAGCGCACCAACCCAGCCATCCTTAACACATCACGCCGCCAGCGCATCGCTAAGGGTTCGGGCACCAATATCCAGGAGGTGAACAAACTCATCAAGCAGTTTGACCAGACTCGCAAGATGATGCAGATGATGACCGGCAACAAAATGGCGCAGATGATGAGCCGCATGAAGGGTATGCCAGGCATGCCTAAGATGCCGGGAATGTAAATCAGTTGATAGTTAATAGTTTATAGCGGCTTTGCCATATAGCAAACTTGCGATAGGCAAGAATGCCCTATAAACTATAAATTATAAATTATAAACTAAAGAAAGAATGACGTTAATCGACGGAAAGGCGACGGCAGCCGCCATCAAGGAACAGATAGCCCAGGAGGTGGCACAGATTGTTGCCGCCGGTGGCAAGCAGCCACACCTGGTAGCCGTGCTCGTAGGGCACGACGGAGGCAGTGAAACCTATGTGAAGAACAAGGTGCTGGCCTGCGAGAAGTGTGGATTCAAGTCGACCCTCATCCGTTATGAGGAGGATGTTACTGAAGAAGAGCTCCTGCGGTGTGTAGACAAGCTGAACCAGGATGATGATGTTGACGGATTCATCGTTCAGCTTCCTCTGCCTAAGCACATCGATGAGCAGAAGGTGACTATGGCAATAGATTACCGCAAGGATGTAGACGGATTCCACCCGGTAAACGTGGGCAGAATGTCGCTCGGCATGCCTTGTTTCATCTCTGCTACTCCACTTGGTATCCTCACCCTGCTGCAGCATTACAATATTGAGACCAGTGGCAAGAAATGCGTCATTCTGGGCAGAAGCAACATCGTAGGCAAGCCAATGGCTCAGCTGATGATGCAGAAGCAGTATGGCGATGCTACCGTCACCGTATGCCACTCACATTCCAAGAATTTGAAGAAAGAGTGTCAGGAGGCAGATATCATCATTGCAGCCATAGGCCGTCCTGATTTCGTGACAGCCGATATGGTGAAGCCGGGAGCCGTAGTCATTGATGTGGGTACCACCCGCGTGCCTGATGCTACGAAGAAAAGCGGTTTCCGCCTGAACGGTGATGTGAAATTCGACGAGGTGGTAGAGAAGTGCTCCTTCATCACTCCTGTTCCGGGAGGTGTTGGTCCGATGACCATCTGTTCGCTGATGAAGAATACGCTGGCTGCCGGCAAGAAGGAATATTACAGCTAGAAAGAAGATAATTATTTCAGAAAGAAGCAGTGCTTAAGTCACTGCATACTTGATTTTTTATAACTCTCTAATTTGTGGGGCAGGGTGCAGTGATGCACTCTGCCTTTTTATCCAGCCGAGAGAAAGTGTGTAAAATGAACAAACAATATTAATCTAAAAATATAGAAACATGATAAAACTTAAGTACGTATTTACATCAGCGCTGCTCGTGGCAGCTGCCAGTGCCAGTCAGGCTGTCAGCAGGCAGCAGATGCAGAAGCAAATAGACAAGGATGCCCCTGCATACACCATACAGGGCAAGGATTCCATCTGCCAGATATTCATCTATTCGCCAGCACCCAACCAGGGATTACCTCAGTTCGGGATAACGAGCTCTATCTAAAGGCTTTATAATGTTTTTATATAAGGGACACAGAGGCTTGGCAAC